>Ga0209273_10000163_pt1 | contig 121510 bp, 116 predicted proteins | sample tdAd471_FD_187126 | JGI IMG/M metagenome (GOLD analysis project Ga0209273, IMG submission 187126) | Marine sediment microbial communities from the Atlantic coast under amendment with organic carbon and nitrate - tdAd47.1 (SPAdes)... | ecosystem: Environmental > Aquatic > Marine > Coastal >... | reverse complement strand
GGATATCCTGGGATCTTCTGAAGATTTGAACCTGTTTTTACGAATTACCCGCGAACTACTGGAGCCTATCATTCACACATTTGGACATTGCCCGGGTATCGGAGATACCTTTGTAATTCCTATAAGCGACGGCCTTTCTATCTATACTGCTTCACCTCGTTCCGGGGGCGAAGGCGGTCTGGATATCTGGGTCAACCACCGGGAGAACTAGGATGCTGCTTTTGGCATGGCAGAAAATCTTGGCTCACCGGTAAATTCACTCGTTAATGATTTCTGCCCAACGCCAATCGGAGGCAATTACCTATTCTTCGTTTCTACGCGTCAGACGGAAGAAGCATGCAGTGACGATCCGGTCACCGGTGATATCTATCTCACTTAATGGAATCCGGCACACGGGTTGATTGAACCTGTCCATCTTGGCTGTGTCGAAGACGGAACCGGACCCAATACTGCCGGCTCTGAATTCAGTCCTTCCTTCATTGAAGCGGAAGGAAGAGTCTTCCTTTAGTTTTCCAGTACTGGGTATAACGACTCTCATGACATCATTGTTAGCGAGATACAGGGGGACGGCTCGTTTCCTCCTGGCACGCCAGTGAGTGAGTTCAATACCGATGCCGACGACCGCATGCCTAATGTAAGCAGGGACGGCCTCGAAATCGTCTTTTCTTCCGCACGCGACGAATGGGGTGGGGGACAACAATCTTACGGTGCACAAGACGTGTATTATTCTTCTCGAGAGAGTCTGGACGAACCATTTTCCGCCCCGACAAATTTGGGCCCGGGAATTAATACCAACGCCAGTGAGAGCCGCGCATCATTTTCCTGGGATGGGACTCGAGTCAATTTCGGACGTGCCGGTGAGATGTACGTGATGGAACGGGAAAAGCTGCGTGGTAATAAGCCCAACTGATTGCAGATGAGTAGCCTATAGTGGTCTGCAATGTGTATTTGTTTAGCTGTGGCCTCGTTGCATTAAATTGCGCGAGGCTTCGGTTTTCCCTGTCACATCAAGCGCAGTTGGAAAGATTGTGCCGTCATGCCCCCGGACATGCTCTGCCCACGAGAGAACGACATGAATCCACCGCTATGTTCAACGTGTGCTCGGAAGCGGCACAAGTAATCCTAGTTCTTCAGATTTCCGGATTTGTCGTTCCCGTTGTTGTATCAATTCCTGAAATTGCTGTTCATTCCTATGCTCGGAAAAAGATAGCGACGCAACAAGATTCCAGGTTGCAAGTCGTTCGAATCGCTGATCCAGGCATTCAAACATGATTTCCCTGTTGCCAGCCATTGCGTTGTACGTTGGATTGCAGAAACCTTGTTGGTTTGTGTAGTCGGTAAACTTGGCCCAGGCTCCCCGGTATCCTCCTTCACTAAAGCCTTGCTTAATAAGTGTCTGGATGCGATCGTTTTCCGGGTACGCAATTTGAAAATGTTTCAATAAAGCGTCCACTGCATCCTCTTCCCGGCCAGCTCGCTCGTAGGCATGGGCAATGATGGCTAGTAGACTTGCACTTGGCTGATGGAGCGCCATTGCGTGTTCTAACTGTGCAAGCGCTTCTGCATTCTGTCCTGACATAAGAAGAGATTGTCCAAGTCTCGTTCTTGGAGGTGCAATCAACGGTTCGAGGGCAACAGATTGACGTGCTTGATCGGTGGCCTCATCAATTCGGCCTAAAGCCTGTAATACATGCACATATTGGGAGCGTAAACTACCGTGGAAAGGATAAGAAGAAATTAGAGCGCCAAGTCGCCTTTCTGCCGAGTGGAGCTTTAACGCCTCTATCTCGGCTTTGGCGACAACCCTGTGTGCGTCGACGTTCATGGGGTCGATCTCCAGGGCACGTCTCGCGTAGTCAACCGCTTCCTTCTGGTCCTTTGCAAGCCAACCCAGACAGGCGTAACCTGGGGCAAATTCCGGATCGATTCGCGTGGCTCTCTGACACAACTCTTCAGACTCCAGTCGGGCATTTTCATCAGTCGGCGCCCTCAACCAGAGCTCCTCACTGCGTCGCCACATTTCCCAAAGCCTGACGTTGTCGAATTCGTATCTGGAAAACTCCATTGAGCGAATCAGAGGCTGGTCAACACCCAACTCCTGCCGAATAGCCTCGGCGATGCCGGCCGAAATTTCCCTCTGCACTGCGAAAACATCATCGAAAGGACGTTCGAATCGGGTGGACCAGATGGATATTTGTTCTCCGATATCCTCCCACCTGATCATTACGCGCAAGTCTTCGTCGACACGCTGAATGCTGCCATACACTACGCTACCGACTCCGAGAGTCTGGCCTATCTCGGCGAGCCCTGCATCGTTATTGTGAAGCAGACTGGCAGACTGGAGACCGGCAACCCGTAATCCCTGGATGCGGTTCAACGAATCAATCAGTGATTCGGTCATGCCGCTGGCCAGCCATGCCTGGTCCTGGTCGGGACTCAGGTCCTCGAACGGCATAACTGCGAAGTACTTTGGATCCTGCTCCTGCAATATGGTTGCGGTGGGCCCGGCTGACTCGTACTCCAGGCCATTGTCATCAAGTGGAAAGCCACTGCCCATCAGCATTGCTAAGACAAAACTTGTAATGAGAACGAACAGGATTGAACCGGTAAACATACGGCTATTTCCCCAGCTCCAGGACCGAAACCAGGCACTGCCCACGTCATCGCTGGAGCCACTGTCACGGGTTGCGGAAAAATGTACGTTGCAGATGAGTCGGTAGCCTCGTTTCGGCAGGGTCTCGATGTAGCGATGTGGTTTCTTTTGGTCCCCCAAAGCAGCGCGAATTTCTGCGATGCGTTTCGTCAGCTGGGATTCCGTTACAACCCGGTAATTCCAGACAGTGTCCAGCAGTTGATCTCGAGTCACCAGTTGAGCTTGATTCCTTGCGAGATAAACCAGTACATCTACCGATTTCGGATTTATTCTAATGGGGCCGACCTGGTCTGGTCTGGTAACGACTCCTGATGCAACATCCAGTTGGCAATCATTGAGTTTTATAATTGTTGGAACTTCCGAAAACTGTTCAGCCATAATTCTTAACACAATGATATTTATGAATAAATAGAGAGCTATGAAGTGTCATTAAGCAATTTCTACTGACCCTTTTATTGCCCGACTACTGTACCTTCCACGCTTTCGCAGGCTCAGAATTATTGCAAATTGAAGCTGTTGGCAATGGCTATGTCAAGCAAGCGAATCTTTTGTCTTTAATCAATAACCTTGTCCGTTGTCAAACCAGCGGTATTTTTTGTCATCGTGCTAGCGACCAGGCATGACAGCTCTCAGTCAGTGATCCGCTTCTTTGTTACCCGTTCCAGGAAAATTCCAGTAAAAGGAACAAAGATGGAACAAAAAAGGAAGGAAAAATGGAGGCCAGATAGTAGACCCTGTTTAACGGCTTAAGAAGCCGCTGCCTGGGAAATGGCCTGGAACTTCCATTGCGCACATCTGCAACCGTCGACTATCAATTGTCATTCTTACCTTCAATGTAGTTGGCATAGCAAATTTGTATTTAAGTTGAAGCGATCGGGAGAAATTTGCAATGATTACAGGAGATTGCCATGAATAAACTAATAGTAACCTTGGGCTTTCTTTGCTCGATCCAGTTAGCAGCTCATGCACAAACTCCGGCACTAGAAGATGTCGATAAGCTGCTGGACTTCGGTCAAATTACTTTTCCTGAGCTGTTGTCACCACCTGCAATAACCAATCAAACTGAGGCTATAGGTTCAACATGGTTCTATCGCGATTATGGATACCTTAGCCCTAAACCGGAGGGGACAGGTATTGCCGTCGCTGTAAACATTTCTGGTGGAGGCGGATTCAATGCTGGTGAAGTCCTTGCGATCGGCGGGCCGTACGGCAATAACCCAATTTTTGTAGATACACTTTCCAATCTGCTATTGATGGTGCCGGATTCATTCGGGTCAGGGGAAGAAAGCGGAATTATTTCCCAAGGTAATGGTAACTGCGTAGATGTGACTCCGCCAAGCGGTAATGTCTTAAGGAGATATGAGGAAAGTATAGAACCTTCAACAACCATCAGAACTGAATACCGGTTTCCAGTACGTGATAGTTCAGGCGTTACCTATATCGGAAAGGAGGAGATTCTAAACAATGGAATTGTTATCCAATCATATGAGACCGAGCCCTTTATTTCGACCAGGATTTCAAATGGCCTTCGATATCTCCAGGAAGAGCGCGTTGCCTATACTGAAGTCAGCCAGGTTCCCGGTAATGAATTCACGGTGACTACAACTTATAGTGGAGGGTTGCTTCTAGGTCCAGCTTACACTTTCTGTGAGCAGCAAAGCTGGTACTCCGCACCAACCACAAAGCTGGTAACCACGTCTCCGCCTTCTAACTCTCCGGGTAACTCTACTGAACAAACGCCAGGTTCAACTGACACGGTAGATTCGATATACGACTATGTTACACCGCAACTAGAGGTGGCTGAGAGTAACGTCACTGTGCCAATCAGAACGATCAGAACAACTTCCGTTTCTGATGAGGGAACGACGATTAGTTGGTTGCATAGCGACTCAGGGATTCTGATCAAAGAAGAAATTTACGATCAAGATGGCTTCCTTATAAGCTCCAAAATAATAACTTCACTGTATATTTCCAAGCAGTAAGAACTAACAATAAAATGGGCCAGACGAAAAAGTCATGGGTAACTCCTAAATCACCCAACTTGTTGAATTGCATGCTCGATTGGCCCAATTCCGGCGATTCTCGCATCAAACTGATGACGCTGAACCACAGACAAAGTTAAGTTGTTAAATTATTAGTGTCCCCTATCTCCCTTTTTCCTGATTTAACGAATCAACTAGCTTTCTTGAACAATTCAATAAGCTGGCCAGCCACTTAATCCCTACACTGCCTTCAGTTTCGAATTGGAGGTGAAGCATGTACAAGATCAAGTATTTTTTATTGAGTGGGCTCGCCACGTTACTGGCGGGCTGTGTGTCATCGGCGACTGTGCCCGTTTTTGCCGATTTAGGTATTCTGGATCGGGTCTGGGTGGATGCCGCAGGAAACTACTATAGCGTCGTTCAGGCCAGCAATGGTGAGCTGACGATTCACGAGCCTGCCAGCGGGTCTTTCTATAACTACACACGTGAGCAATTGCTGGCCCCGATTTCTCGTCGCCCTTCCCATGCGCCAAAGATCGACCGCGTCAATGGCAAGCTATTGTTTGGAGATAAAACCCTCTCACTAGCTAACGTTGAGATGCGTGAGATCCGCTTTGGCAATGCCGGCACTGACCTTTACGGTATATTGGCGATTCCTGATTCTGAGCAGCCGGTCCCGGTTGTCATTGATTCTCACGGTTCCGAACGGTCCAGCGCTGTCGAATACGGCTGGTCTCCAGCCTGGTATGCTGAGGCGGGTTTTGCCACGTTTATTTTCGATAAACGTGGCACCGGTCGCTCCGGTGGTGAGTACACGCAGGATTTCGACTTACTCGCTACCGATTTGCAAGCAGCGGTTAGCGTAGTAGCTGCCGAGCCCGGTATCGACCCAACTCTCATTGGTGTTGGAGGGTACAGCCAAGGTGTATTCGTCTCAACGCTTGCAGCCAGCAGAGAGCCGGCGATTAGTTTCCTCATCGCCTCTTTTGGTGTAATCGAGTCACCGTTGAGAGAAGATTTCCTGGAAACTCGTCTGCATTTCGAAGCGAATTATCCTGAATTGTCTTGGGGCGAGTTTGAACCACTGGTACTTGCCTGCGAACAGGCTTTCGCTCTCAGGCAGAATGAGAAATGGTCTGAAGTGAGCCATCTGAAACGAAAATGGCATGATCGCATCGACGCTGATGATCTATACGGCACAATGACTGGTGATGGATGTCTGCGTTGGTCACCATTGGTATTGCGCTTGTTGGGCCGTAGTCAGTTTCCTCGGGGATTGGATTGGAGCCATGATCCCAAGCCGTTGGTAGAAGAGTTGGAAATTCCAATGATTTGGCAATACGGCCTGGCTGATGAAGATGCACCACCAGAGACTTCGATTAGTCTATTGGAAGAATGGATAGAGCAGGGTAAGCCCATTGATCTCCACACCTATGCGGATGCTGAGCATGGCATGTACCACACCATGATAAACAGTAGTGGTGAGTCATATCGATATAAGGATCCAGAATACATTCGTCATCTGATCGATTGGTTAATAGAGCAGCGCTTGACACAAGAAACGGCCGGGCGTGCACTAAGCACGCGCTAGTTGTTCGATTTGTCTCCAGATGCCGGACCGTGAAAGAATGAAACTATGAATGGATGGGTACTTATCAGCTTTGGCACGACTCTACTGTATGTTTTACTGGCAGTCAGCTGCATGTTCCAAAGTGAGCGAGGCCGGGTAAGAAATTACCTGGCCTTTGTGTTTGTCAGCTTCGCCGGCCTGGCAGCAGCACCTTATTATAATTCTGCCGGCCTGGAAGGATTCCACTTAATTCTTCAAACGCTCAGTTACTCAGTTGCAAACCTTTCTCCAGTGGCTGCAGCGCTCCTCATGTTCCTCCTTTTTGAGGATCGTGATATTTCCTCACTGCCATTCTGGGGAATTGCAGGGTTGGCAATCGGGATCGATAGTTACGATTTTTGGGTAAGCATGGACGGTAATTGGCCAAATGATGACCTGTTGATTTACCTATTTGAGGATTTTCCCCAGGTCGCCAAACTTGTTTATCTGCTTCTCGCCGCTTATGCCCTGCTCAGGAGTTGGCGTGCCGATTTGATACAGGGCCGTTTCCGTTTGCGCTTTGTAATTCTGGTATTGATCACCGTGATCGGGCTGGAGATGTTGCTGGTAGAAAATCTGTTGGCGGTACGAATGGACCTGCCTTACGATTCCAGCCGATTTCACAGCAGCTGGCAATTCCTGCTAGCTATTGGACTGAACTTTCTGTTTCTGCAGCCGCGCTCAATCAATTGGTCCTCCATGCAGACACTGGTTCCCAGGCCGGTGGTATTGCCTGAGAAGAAAAACTGGGTGGACTGGGAGAAGAAAAAAGTAGAGTTGCAGGCGCTGTTAGACGAGCGACAGATTTATCGGGACCACGAAATGAATCTCGCCAGTCTGGCGAAAGCGATGGCGATCCCCGAATATCGTGCCCGACAGCTCATTAACATCGAGCTGGGATATAAGAACTTTAATGTGTTTCTGAATGATCAGCGCATCGATGCAACGGCGCGCGACCTTCTGGATCAGAACAAGTCACATCTACCCATACTGACTATAGCGCTTGATGCTGGGTATCAATCCATTTCGCCTTTCAACAAGGCGTTCAAGAAGCGCAAAGGGGTTACGCCAAGCGAGTTTAGGCGATCACTCGGTAAGAGCGGGTCGCCCGAAAGTTGAGAGTGTTGGTGGCTTAATCGCTTATTGGGATAGTGAGTATTGACAAATTAACTACCTAAGTCGGCAGAAATCGTTCTCAACCCGCATCACATCGCCACTGCCTTTTCCCAAGACGCAAAAGCGCGCAGCCGAAACAACTTGTAAGTTTTTGCCGATACCAAATGTCGACCTAAGTTGAACAAATTATACACAACGGCGTGCGTGTCTAAAAATCGCTGCGCTTGACTCATTGACTTAAATCGACGCACGCCACGTTCTCTAACTCGAGTTGGTTCATGCGTAAGCTCAGCCCTATTGTTTGCGTATTGGCTAGTATCGTGAATCGTGTCTGGAATAAGCTCTCTATGCGCGACCCGATAGCTACCTAACTTGTCGGTGACTATGATCCTGAGTTTGTCGTGATATCTCTTCAATAGCCGCTTAAAGAAACGCTTTGCGGCCTTACCATCCCGCCGCTTCTGGATGAAAACATCTACAACTTCACCGTCCTGATCTACGGCCCTCCACAGATGCTCTGCCGCATTCCTCAAAGACTTTGTCGTTCGAAATCCGAAGTTTCGGAAAGAAAGTGGTCAGCAAAAGGAAGCGGCGGACTTTCTAGTTCAATTTTCTACTGATCTACTAGCCTTCCAGGTAAAGTCGAAGATTGAGGAAAAATCTGGCTCGGAAAAATCCCAGGTTGACTTCGATCGAATACACAAAAGAATTGATAAAGGGATTAGCCAACTAAGAACTATTCGAAGAGCTGTTGAGTCAAGCAAATTAAAGAGCTAGAGAACGCGAGAGGGGTAAAGATTCCCTTTGACATAATTGAAGCCAAAGACCTTATCGGGATCATTATAATCGAACTAGTTGGAGAGCAAAGATTACCAGAAGAAGAACGTACAGGTGGTTTTCGTTTCACGGTAATACACTCTATAAGCCCACGTGTTCAGACATTGCTTTGCCACACATATGTTGGAGAGAGGCGGTGATCTTCGCACTGTGCTGGAGTTGTTGGGCCACAACGACGCTTCCACTACCCAGAACTATAGCCATGTCCTGGGTCGGCACTATGCGGGAACCAGCAGCCCGCTGGATAGTCTTTGATGCCGGTGTTTATGATTGCTCCGGTAACATCCTTTAATAGAAGATAAAAGCCTGTTGGGTCTTGTGACAATGTGTGCAGAATCCTCAAGTCTCTGCGCTTGAACTCAGCGGCCCTCCTGCGACTATTCACACAGCACGCGAAACTTAGAAAATCTCCCATTGAGCAAGCAATTGCTCTGGATAAATTCAGCTAACTTATTCTCAATCTTTAGGTTAATGTGTCTCCTTTCATGACGGTTCTTTCAAAGTCGACAAGGTAATTGTATGGGCAGACCTACTACGGGTGGTGGCTCGAGAGCCACTGTATCAAGCGGCAAGGTAACCAGCAGTGATACCAAGGTATGGGCGAACACCAAAACACAAGTGAAGTTTAGAGACGCAGTGCTGAAAGCCGCGATTAAGTCAAGAGTTGATCGAAAAAGGACGCAATACAAGAGTTTGAAAGAGTCAGAGCTAGAAAAGGTTCCTGGTAGCAAGGTCGAGGTCGCCATTGCAGCTGCTGCTCCCGCGGGCAAGTTCCTGGCGGCAGCAAAGAAAGCGTTAACCGATAAAAGAGCAGAGGCTCAGCGCAGGAAGGACGCAAGCAAAGCCCAACCAAAGGCAACCGGGGTTGAACCCATGGACGATGATATTCTGGCAACTGTGGACATTAAAATCTCCGGCTACCGCAGCGTGGAATCCGAGAAAACGCTTTGGAAGCGTTACTTCGGAGGCTACTACAAGAGAACAGGGGACAAGCGTTCGGAGTTGAAGGATCCTCACGGCAAAGAGGCGGTAAAACTGATGGTCAAATTTATTTCTCCCAAGAAAGCGCCGCCCGGGTTCAGCCATCACACAAAAGGGGTCTCTATCGACTTTTTCCAGATGCGGAAGGATAAGAACAAAGAGGAATGGGTAAAAAATTCAACAGTGAAAGGCAATAATCCGGGACAGATGACCTGGTGGTACGCGACCTGGATTTACAGCTGGCTGCATGACAACGCGACGACCTATGGCTTCAAAGAGTTGGCGAGCGAGGCCTGGCACTATGACTACGTCGGAGTAGAAACCAAATAGCCTCAGTGAGCAGATCCGTACTATCCAAGGTACGCGTCGTCACTTGTCAATACCCATTTGAAGCCTATCGAGGGGATCAGTCCTGCCTGCGTATTAAGCACATCAATTCTGCTAAGTCGAACGGTTCGACCGAGCAACCAATACCAGGTGGTGAAATTGAGCGAATCGACTCCACCTACTCTTTCAGAGATGGACATTACTAAAGACCAGTCCAGCACATGGCAAAAACTGGCTAATGTCCCCGAAGTGGCTCTAACTTCCGATCTTCGTCTTTGAATCTCTTCGCTTGGCAAACATGCTGGCAACTTTCGCAGCAATCAGTGCGCGTTGGCTTTCGTTGCGGTGCCTTCTTTCAAGATTCAGGGAAATAATAAACGAGGCAGGTTGTAGCCTATGTGTAGCCTGGGTAATAAATGTGAAAGAGACTGAAAGAGAGGAGGGAAGTAGGACGTTGATATTTAGGGATATTTTGGCTGCCCAACCTGGACTCGAACCAGGAACCAAGTGATTAACAGTCACCTACTCTACCATTGAGCTATTGGGCAGCAGAGGTTCGACAGAGAAGTCGAAACCGCGCGTATACTAATGAGAAATGGCCATCGGGTCAACACTGTCCGTCCCGCGGTATTCCTCCCATGGTACCATTCCCGGTTCTCTTTTTAATCGCCAATGGCCATTGTCTCAAGCCATGAGTACACCATTTAAGCTGCACGCCAACTACAAACCGGCAGGAGATCAGCCTCATGCCATCGAGCGGCTGGTGGACGGCCTCGAACAGGGGCTGCATTCGCAAACCTTGTTAGGCGTTACCGGTTCGGGCAAGACTTACACTATCGCCAATGTCATTGAGCGGACCCAGCGTCCCACGCTGGTTATGGCTCACAATAAGACTCTGGCAGCGCAGCTGTATGGCGAGTTTACCGAGTACTTTCCGGACAATGCCGTTGAATATTTCGTTTCCTACTACGACTACTACCAGCCGGAAGCCTATGTCCCTTCTTCAGACCTGTACATAGAGAAAGATTCATCAATCAATGATCACATCGAACAGATGCGCCTGTCTGCCACCAAGGCCCTGTTGGAACGCCGGGACGTCATCGTGGTGGCTACGGTGTCATCTATTTATGGTCTGGGTGATCCAACTTCCTATCTCAAGATGGTGATCCACCTGGATCGAGGCGACAAGATGGATCAGCGTTACCTGCTTAAAAGGCTGGCTGATCTGCAGTACACCAGAAATGATGTTGAACTGCATCGCGCTACATTTCGGGTTCGGGGAGATGTTATCGACATTTACCCGGCTGAGTCCGATCGTCATGCCATCAGAATTGAACTGTTTGACGACGAGATCGAAAACCTGTCGTATTTCGATCCTTTGACTGGTGAAGTAACACGGCGAGTTCCTCGATTGACTGTCTTTCCCAAGTCTCACTATGTGACACCGCGGGAAACGCTGCTGAATGCTCTCGACTATATCAAGACAGAACTCAATGACCGGCTGCAGCAGCTGGAGTCTAGTCATAAGCTGGTGGAAGCGCAACGGCTGGCGCAACGTACCCGGTTCGATCTGGAAATGATTCAGGAGCTGGGTTATTGCACGGGCATAGAAAACTACTCACGCTATTTATCGGGCCGGGCAGAGGGGCAGCCACCTCCAACCCTTTACGATTATCTTCCACCCAACGCACTGGTTGTCGCTGACGAATCCCACGTAACGATTCCGCAGCTGGGGGCCATGTATCGTGGTGACCGGTCCCGCAAGGAAACCCTGGTGGAGTATGGCTTTCGGCTGCCATCGGCGCTGGATAACAGACCGTTGCGCTTCGAAGAGTGGGAAGCAATGACGCCACAGATCATTTTCGTTTCGGCGACTCCTGGTCCCTATGAAAAGGAGCACGAGGGGCAGCGGGTACGCCAGGTGGTTCGGCCCACGGGTCTGGTGGATCCGGCCCTTGAGGTGCGGCCGGCATCTGCCCAGGTCGATGATCTGTTGTCAGAAATACGCCGGGTGGTTGGTCAACAGGAACGGGTATTGGTGACGGTGTTGACCAAGCGGATGGCTGAAGACCTGACTGATTATCTTGCAGAGCACGATGTGCGGGTCCGTTACCTGCACTCGGACATCGACACAGTTGAACGGGCGGAAATCATCCGCGACCTGCGTTTGGGTAATTTCGATGTTTTGGTGGGTATCAATTTGTTGCGGGAAGGGCTGGATATTCCTGAAGTGTCCCTGGTAGCCATTCTGGATGCGGACAAAGAGGGCTTCCTGCGCTCGGAAGGCTCTCTTATTCAAACGATTGGCCGGGCGGCGCGTAATATTCACGGCAAGGCTATTCTCTATGGGGACAAGGTAACCGGTTCCATGCAACGGGCAATCGATGAGTCCAACAATCGGCGGAACATCCAGCTGGCCTTCAATGAGGAACATGGCATTACACCGGCCGGTGTCCAAAAGCGGGTTATGGATGTTATGGAGGGCGCTTACGCCGCGCCAGGAAGCGCCAAAGGACGGCAGCGTAAGCGGGGCGTCGCGGAAAAATCGAACGCTTACCAGGCGCTGGAGTTCAAAAATCCCAAAGATCTGCTTAAGGAAATTGATCGTCTTGAAGGTGAAATGTTCGACCAGGCAAGGAACCTGGCGTTTGAAGAAGCGGCACAGACCCGCGATCGTATTGCAGAATTGAAAGAAGCGATGATACGCAGTGCCTGATCAGGCCCCATATTCCTGCACAAAGCCATCGACACCTGCCAGTCTGATCTCATATAATCGCGAGTCCTTCTGAATAAGGGTATTCTAGGCGCGTAGCTCAGTTGGTTAGAGCGCTACCTTGACATGGTAGAGGTCACCAGTTCGACTCTGGTCGTGCCTACCAATCAGAATTCACACAGCAGACCCTGATGGGTCTGTCTTTGTTTAGAAGATGTAAATCTGCCGATAGGTTCTCAGGCAGCTTAATTTTCGAGCAGTTACCCGGATCTGTTACAGCAGGCGAGTAAACCAGTAAGTTAAGCCGGCAGCTGAAGCCAGCAAGATAAGCAAGCACGTTAAACAGGCAAATTGAAAAAGACACGATCATGCCACGAATAACATTACCAGACGGAAGCCATCGGGATTACGATCAGGCGGTCACTGTCTCCGAAGTTGCTGAGTCCATCGGTGCCGGCCTGGCGCGGGCGGCTTTGGCTGGGCGGGTGGACGGTATTCTGGTGGACACCTCTTTTCTGCTGGAAAACGATGCTGAGCTGGCGATCATTACAGAGCGTGACGAGGACGGGCTGGAAATTCTGCGCCACTCCTGCGCTCACCTGATGGCTCAGGCGGTCCAGCGGTTGTTCCCTAAGGCGCAGGTCACCATCGGGCCGGTCATAGAAGATGGTTTCTTTTATGACTTCGCATTCGAACGGGCCTTTACGCCGGAAGATTTGTCGGCGATCGAAAAAACCATGAAGGAAATCGTCAATGAAGACCTGACGGTTGAGCGATCAGCCATGAGCCGAGACGAGGCGGTGGCCATGTTCAAGGACATGGGAGAGCTCTATAAAGTCGAGATAATCGAATCTATCCCTGGCAATGAAGAGTTATCATTTTACCGACAGGGCGAATTCATCGACCTGTGTCGTGGTCCGCACGTTCCCAGTACCGGTAAGTTCAAAGCATTTAAGCTGACAACAGTGGCCGGCGCTTATTGGCGTGGCGATTCAGATAAGGAAATGCTACAGCGCATTTACGGTACTGCCTGGGGTTCCAAGCAGGACCTGAAGCTTTATCTGCAGCGGCTCGAAGAAGCCGAGAAACGTGATCATCGTAAACTGGGTAAACAGCTTGGCCTGTTTCATTTCCAGGAAGAAGCGCCAGGCATGGCGTTCTGGCACCCGCGTGGCTGGACCATCTACCAGGTCATTCAGAGCTACATGAAAAAGGTGCAGGATGCTAACGATTATCAGGAAATCCGCACACCACAACTGGTGGATTTCAGCCTCTGGGAAAAGTCCGGGCACGCCTCCAAGTTTGCCGAGGAAATGTTCAGCGTCGAATCCGATAGCCGCATGTACGCCATAAAGCCGATGAACTGCCCCTGCCATATTCAGGTGTTCAACCAGGGCTTGAAGAGCTATCGGGATCTGCCATTGCGACTTGCGGAATTTGGCTCCTGCCACCGCTATGAACCGTCCGGCAGCATGCATGGTTTGATGCGAGTGCGCAGCTTCGTGCAGGACGACGGACATATTTTCTGCAGCGAACAGCAGATCCAGCAGGAAGTTTCCGAATTCATGGACCTGTTGTTTGAAGTCTACCGCGACTTCGGATTTGATGACGTCATCCTGCGCCTATCCACCCGCCCGGAAAAGCGGGTTGGCTCCGACGAGTTGTGGGACAAGGCAGAAGAGTCGCTGAAACAGGCACTTAACAATACTGGATTGCCCTGGGAACTGACCCCGGGCGAAGGCGCATTTTACGGACCAAAGATTGAGTACTCCCTGAAAGACTGCATGGGACGGGTACAGCAATGCGGAACTATTCAGGTGGATTTCTTCCTGCCGGAACGGCTCGGCGCCCAGTATGTTGCCGAGGATAGCAGTCGCAAAACGCCAGTTATGCTGCATCGCGCCATACTCGGTTCGTTTGAGCGTTTCATCGGTGTGCTGATCGAACATTATGCCGGTGCGATGCCGACCTGGCTCGCCCCGGAGCAGGCGGTAATACTCAATATTACCGACAAGCAGGCGTCATATTGCGAAGAAGTCAAAGAATCCTTGAAAAATAAAGGGTTTAGAGTCACTTCGGACTTGAGAAATGAGAAGATCGGCTTTAAAATCCGCGAGCACACGATTCAGAAGGTTCCTTATCTCATTGTTGTCGGTGATAAGGAAGTCGAATCAAAGACGCTGGCGGTTCGAACCAGGGCTGGAGAAGACCTGGGGGTAATGAGCCTGGATGAATTCAATGCCAGGCTGGATGCAGATATAGCCAATTACGGTCGGCAAGACTCAGAGACCAAAAACTAGATCGATCTAATCCCGGTGAGCCAGCGACCATGGTTACCAGCAAGTATCAAATTACATAGGAGAACGAGCGCCCGCGCCAGTTATGAGAGGAAGTCCTAAAAAGCCAGTCATCAATGAGAACATTGATGCCGATCAGGTGCGACTGATCGGGGCGGACGGCAGCCAGGTTGGCATCGTTGGCATCGAAAACGCACGAGAGGCTGCAGCGGAAGCGAAGCTTGATCTGGTTATGATTTCGCCTGATGCGGAACCACCAGTTTGCAAGGTCATGGATTACGGGAAGTACCTGTTTGACCTGAAGAAGCAGAAAGCTGCCAACAAAAAGAAACAGCGCAGAATACATGTTAAAGAAATCAAATTTCGACCAGGGACGGAAGAAGGGGATTATCGGGTAAAACTACGCAACCTGATACGTTTCCTTGAAGATGGGGACAAGGCCAAGGTATCGCTTCGATTCCGTGGCCGGGAAATGGCCCATCAACATCTTGGCCAGGAGCTGATGGCGCGGATCCGGGAGGATCTGGCGGAATACGGTACCGTGGAGCAGGAGCCCAAGATGGAAGGTCGGCAAATCGTGATGATACTGACGCCGTCCAAAAAGAAGCACTAGTCAGCTAACTATTCCCGTAAAGATCTCTCAGGGCCTAGTTAACAAGCGGCCAGTGGCCCGCTGACGGTGCGTAAATGTTAATGAAAAGTGATCCAGGCAAATCAGAGATGCCGGAGTCACAAATGCGGAGTAATTCGAAATGGGTAAATTGAAAACTCACAGTGGCGCGTCGAAGCGGTTCAAGAAAACCGGTTCGGGCTACAAGCGGAAAAGCGCCTACAAGAGTCACATCCTCACCAAGATGACTACCAAGCGCAAGCGGCAGCTACGCGGAACGTCAGCGGTTCACCCCGCCGATGTACCAGCTGTAAAACGCATGCTGCGCGACGCCTAATCATTTAATTTGTAAGAGGAATTCATCATGGCTCGAGTAAAACGAGGCGTTGTCGCCAATCGTCGTCATAAAAAAGTTTTAAAAGAGGCTAAGGGCTACTACGGCGCCCGCAGCCGGGTTTTCCGTGTCGCCAAGCAGGCAGTCACCAAGGCGGGTCAATATGCCTACCGTGACCGTCGCGTCAAGAAGCGGGTATTTCGCTCATTGTGGATCACCCGGATCAACGCCCAGGCACGTGAAAACGGTCTCAGCTACAGCCAGCTGATCGCCGGCTTGAAAAAAGCCAACATAGAAGTCGATCGTCGTGTGCTTGCCGATCTGGCGGTTCACGACAAAGCAGCATTTACTGCAATTGTTGATCAGGCAAAAGCCAGTTTAGCTGCCTGATCTGCCACCCAAGCAGGTCGCATCCATGGCAGATACCGGCTCCCTTCTCGCAGAAGCCCTGCAGGCTATAGAAGACTCCAGTGACGAAAAGTCGCTGGAGAGTCTGCGTGTTCATTATCTGGGCAAAAAGGGCAGTCTCACCGCATTGCTTAAAACCCTGGGCCAGCTGCCTCCAGAAGAAAGGCCGGCTGCTGGTGAGGGCATCAACAAAGCCAAACGTGAGGTTCAAGAGGCCATCGAGGCGCGGAAACAGGCGCTGGCCGACGCTTCACTAGAGGCCCAGCTGAGCGCGGAATCCATCGACGTCACCTTGCCAGGGCGTAGGCAAAGCAAGGGTGGGTTGCACCCGGTCACCATGACAATCGACCGCATTACCTCGATTTTCGAATCGGCTGGTTACGATGTGGCAGAAGGGCCTGAGATCGAAGACGATTACCATAACTTCGAGGCATTGAATATTCCCAGCCATCACCCGGCCCGCGCGATGCACGATACTTTCTATATCAGGCCGGGTACGGTATTACGCACTCATACGTCGCCGGTGCAGGTGCACGTGATGGAGGAAGGTGAACCGCCATTTCGCATGATCTGCCCGGGCCGGGTTTATCGCTGCGACTCGGACCTGACCCACACGCCGATGTTTCACCAGGTTGAAGGTCTGCTGATCGATGAAAAGGTCAGTTTTACCGACCTGAAAGGAACGGTGGTTGAATTCCTGAGGGCCTTTTTTGAGGCGGATATGGACGTGCGTTTTCGACCTTCCTATTTTCCATTTACTGAGCCTTCCGCAGAAGTAGACATGGGATGTGTCAGTTGTGGTCAGCAGGGTTGTCGAATCTGCAGTCATACCGGTTGGCTTGAAGTGATGGGATGTGGAATGGTGCATCCAAAAGTTCTGGAAATGTCCGGAATCGATACCGACAAATACAATGGCTTCGCATTCGGTATGGGTGTGGAGCGTCTCGCCATGTTGCGCTATAAGGTAGGCGACCTGCGCACATTCTTTGATAACGACCTGCGCTTTCTGAAGCAGTTCAGTTAGAGAAATCGATCAATGATCTTCAGTGAACAATGGATTCGCGAGTGGGTTAATCCTGCCATTGACACCGCCGGGCTGATGGAACAATTGACCATGGCCGGTCTGGAGGTCGACGGCAGCGTACCTGTGGCAAATATTTTTGATGGCATTGTGGTGGGGGAAGTCCTGGCAGTCGACTCACACCCGGATGCTGACAAACTCAGCATCTGTAAAGTCAGTGATGGCCAGGAAGAGCTGCAGGTGGTCTGTGGCGCACCTAACGTGCGTGCGGGGATGAAAGCGCCGTTCGCCAGAATCGGGGCCAGTATTCATGCAGCTGAATCAGATAAGCCGTTTGTGATCAGGCGGGCTAAGTTGCGCGGTGCTGGATCGTCCGGCATGTTGTGCTCCGCAGAGGAGTTAGGATTGGCGGAGTCTTCAGATGGACTACTTGAGCTGCCCGCTGACGCGCCTGTCGGGGAAAATGTTCGTGTGTATCTGGGGCTGGATGACACCAGTATCGAATTAGACCTGACGCCTAATCGGGGAGATTGTTTGAGCATCACCGGGCTCGCCCGGGAAATTGGCACGCTTAATGAAGCCGAAGTTTGTGCTCCACAGGTCGATCCGGTTGCTGCGACTATCAATGATACCTTCAAAGTTGAGATCACGGCAGCAGACCAATGCCCCAGATATCTTGGTCGTGTAATTCGAGGTATTGACACGTCTGCCAGTACACCTTTATGGATGCAGGAAAAGCTGCGTCGCTGTGGTCTTCGCAGTATCGATCCGGTGGTGGATGTCACCAATTTCGTATTGATCGAATTAGGCCAGCCCATGCATGCCTTCGATCTTGGAAAATTACAGGGTTCTATCGATGTGCGCCTGTCCGGTGACGGAGAAAAAATCAGCTTGCTGGATGGCAAGGAAGTGGCGATGACCAGCGGCACTTTGGTAATCGCCGATCAGTCAGGTCCGGTAGCAATGGCTGGTATCATGGGCGGTCTGGGTACCGCAGTCAGTGATGAAACCCAAGATGTGTTTCTGGAATGTGCATTCTTTTCACCGCTGGCCATTGCTGGCAGGGCGCGTTCCTATGGATTGCACACGGACGCCTCCCACCGCTATGAGCGTGGTGTGGACTACGAAGCGCAATGGCGGGCAACTGAGCGCGCAACCCAACTACTGCTTGATATCGTCGGTGGCGAAGCTGGGCCGATAGAAGAGTCGCTGGGTAATCTGCCGCAGGCGCGACAGGTAACCTTGCAGTATGACTCAGTGCCGCGGTTCCTCGGTATAGAGCTGGAGCCATCACGAATTAAGTTAATCCTGGAAAGGTTGGGGTTGGAGTTGAAAAGCGAAAGCGATTCGGAGTTGACCTATAGCGTGCCTAGCTATCGATTCGACATCGAAATCGAGGCTGACCTGATCGAGGAACTGGCTCGTGTCTATGGCTACAACAATATTCCACCGGTAGGCGGTATGGGACGCCAGACGCTGACTGCGCGCAGGGAAGGCCTTTTGCCGGTACAGCGGGTCAAGCAGCATCTGGTGGCCTTGGGTTACCAGGAAGTGGTGACTTACAGTTTTATTGATCCTAAGTTATCTAACATGATCTGCGGTGAATCAGCCGCCCCGGTAGCATTGCAGAACCCCATCTCTTCCGATATGTCAGTCATGCGCACCAGTCTGTTGCCAGGCTTGGTTGCCACTCTGCAATACAATGAGAACCGCCAGCAGGAGCGCATGCGGCTCTTTGAGACTGGTCAGGCATTCAGTGCACAGGACGGGGAATTTGATCAGCCTACCATGCTCGCGGGCCTGGTCAGCGGCAGTAAAATGCCAAAGAACTGGAGTAATTCCAGCGAGAAATGCGATTTTTATGATGTAAAAGGCGACATTGAATCGTTGTTGGGTCTGGGGGCTCGTGAAGCCAGCTTCAGTTTTCTGCCCGGCCAGCACAGCGCCATGCATAGTGGGCAATGTGCGGTAATCCTCCAGAATGGCATTGCGATTGGTCATGTCGGCGCCATTCATCCGTCAATCAAGCGGGAACTGGACCTGAATACTGACGTCTTTTTGTTCGAATTGCCACTCGAGCCCCTGCTGACGCGTCAGATACCGGCTGCCAATCCTTTGTCCAGATACCCTGAAGTGACCCGAGACCTCGCTATTTTGGTCGATAATGCGACTTCGGCCGCAGATATTCTTGCCTCAGTAAGTGAAAATGCTGGAGAATGCCTGGCTGACCTTAGATTATTCGATGTATATCAAGGGGATGCGGTGGAAACTGGGAAAAAAAGTCTCGCTTTGGGCTTGACGTGGCAGCATCCTTCCCGCACTCTTAACGACGACGAGGTCAACGAGATAATTGCTTGTTGTATCAACGCTCTAGAAGAAAAATTCGCGGCAAGACTGAGAAATTAGCTGGGTAAGTGATTATGGCGGATGGCGCTCTGACAAAAGCCGAAATGGCAGAACGATTGTTTGATGACCTTGGTTTGAACAAGAGGGAAGCCAAGGAATTGGTGGAGCAGTTCTTCGAAGAAGTTCGACTTTCGCTTGAACACAACGAGCAGGTAAAACTTTCGGGCTACGGAAACTTTGATTTAAGGGACAAGAAGAAGCGACCAGGCCGCAATCCAAAAACTGGTGAGGAAATCCCCATCCAGGCGCGCCGTGTTGTGACCTTCCGTCCAGGGCAGAAGTTAAAGGCAAGGGTAGAGAAATATGCTGGAAGTCAAGAATAACGACCAGTTACCCCCGATTCCGCCGAAGCGGTACTTCACCATTGGTGAAGTCGGAGAACTGTGTGACGTCAAGCCTCATGTGCTGCGTTACTGGGAGCAGGAATTTCCCCAGCTCAAACCGGTCAAGCGCCGGGGTAATCGTCGTTACTATCAAAGACAGGATGTCATCCTTATCCGTCAAATCAAGTCACTCCTTTACGAGGAAGGTTTCACCATCGGTGGCGCCCGCCAGAAACTGAGTGGCAAGGACAAGGAAGAAGACTCCACCAGGAATGCCATCAACTCTGGTGAGCTGAAACTGGTGATCAAGGATCTGGAAAGCCTGATAGCGAGCTACTGATCTCAACAGATCACGATGCCTGCCAGTCAAAGCAGACTTTGTCGCTTCCTGTATTTTATTTTTTGAGCGCTGTTTCAGCCTCACAAAGCTTCGTGCCTAAAATTTGCTTGCAACGAAGTTTACGACAACCGTTTGAGGTTTTGTGATGTGCTCAAGTCGAAAAAGCAATCCAGAGCTGCAGCTTAAACGTCTTTCCTGATTCCCGTTCTCTGGTACAATGCCCATCCTGCTTCGGGGCGTAGCGCAGTCTGGTAGCGCACTACACTGGGGGTGTAGTGGTCGTGGGTTCAAATCCCGCCGTCCCGACCAATAAAATCAATAAGTTACCTTGCTTTTCGATTCTTGTTAGTCTATTCCCAGCGAAGAGAGAGCATTGACACATTGATTGTTATTGCTGACTATTCATGTTTTTCTTCGAATATATACAAGTGGCCTTCTTTATTGTCTAACTTGTATCCTTTCTTCTTATAAATATTCAGCATCACTTCATTGTTTACGTCTATTTTTGATAAGCTAATTAGTCTATGGTTTTTGCAGATCTGACCATTTCTAACGAGCAAATTAGATCTTAACCCCCTGCGACGCCAAGATCTCCCGACAAGAAGAAGTCGTTCGATTTTTCTGCGTCCCAGTATCCTCATCCAAGCCAGTGCTATTAAGTCGTCGTTATCAAAAATACCAAAATAGACGAAAGAGGGGTGCCCAAGGTTTAATCCCTTTGCCCCGACTCCAGCAAATCTCAGATCCTTATCGTCAACTTCCGTACTTAAAAAGACGTCAAGAACTAGCGCATTACTCTTACTTACTCTTTTGAGCGTGAGTATTTTATTGCTCACCTCAAGCTCGCCTGATACCCATTTTGTCAATTGGCGTCTAAACCAGAATGCGTAAACGAAAAAAGCGCGATCTTTTAGCCATACTTTAAGAGAGTTAAGTGATTCTTGAGATTCTGTTTTCATAATCGAAATATGCTAATACATCCTCTCTCGACTGATCCCGGTAAGGTAGACAACTCCGTGCTACTTGTCTCACAGCAATCCTATGGTAGGATCTCCACTGAGATAACTCAGACTGGTCCAGGTCCTCACCATCTCTTATTTTCTGATCTAGGATTGCAATTCTTTCATCAGTAGCACGAATGAGGTTAATGTCAGCTAGTTGGGATGTTATATTTTGATAAGCTTCCAGTTTGGCGACGCTTCGATCAAGCATTAGTTGCATGCCAACAAAGATGAGAGAAGCGATCACGCCAAATATCCCAATTATCTCTATCTGTAAAATAGCTGGAGTCCATATACGAACATTCAAACCAAGGAAGATGCCACTTTCTTTTAACCCATCAGCGTTACTGACATGGCCGGCAATGCAGCATTCCTCGCCCATTCGTTCCATGACCCATAGTAATTACGAATATGCTTGAATCCAGCTAGCTTTAAGGCAATGTAGGTGTTGGCAGCGCGAGCGCCCTTAAAGCAGTAAATAACGATATCGTCATCGGGATATAAGCCGGCCTGAGCGCAAATAGAGACTATCTGTTCCGGAGATTTAAAGTGACTGATTCCGTCATCTCTTTCCATAAACTGGTGCCATTCAATCCATCGAGAACCTGGAATTCGACCTTTGCGGGGCAAGAAATCCGGAGAATAATCTCCTACAGGGGAGGAAGAGATGCCTAACCACTCCTCTTTGTCCCGGTCATCTAGGAGTTTAATTTCCGGGTTATCCAGTGCCTCTAGGACATCGTCTACTGTAGCAAGACAGCCTCGCTGGAGCGTGGATTGAAATACTGTAGGTCTTGGCACGACTGATTCAGTAGAAAGTGGATATCCTTCAGCCTGCCACTGATCAAGCCCGCCATCTAATACTCCAGCGTTTGGGTGGCCGAGAAAGGCTAGCTGAAAGTAGCCTCGGCAGGAACTACCGAAACGGGAACCCAGATCATCTTCGTAGAATATGACTATCTTGTCTGGACTTACGCCGGCTCGGCTGAAAAGGGGCCTTAGCGTATGCTCCATTGCTTCGAGTCCTTCCGGGGTAGTCATTGACAATGTAGTAAACAATTCGGGGATGTTAACGGCACCTGGAATGTGCCCTTTTTCATAATTTTCAGCATCACGCAAGTCGATTATTACCACATCGTTTAGGTTCCTTAATCGATTAATTTCCAACGGGCTATACAAAATTTTTGTTGAGGTCAGGCTGCCGCTGCTAACGGATATCATATTGGCGATTTCAACAGCGGACTCCCTTCTACGAACAGCTTTTGGGCTGACACCGAATTCCTTTCGAAACGCTTTAGCGAATGATTCCTCGCTGTTATAGCCACAATCTTGGGCAATATCGCCAACGGATTCGGAACTTTCTGTCAGTTGCTTGTGAGCGCATTGCATCCTCCACTTTGAAACATAGTGCATAGGAGAACTGCCTAGAAGTTTCTGGAACCGTTCAGCAAACGCGGACCGGGACATAAAGGCAACAGCCGCCAGGTTCTCTACATTCCAGCTCTTGCCAGGATCAGCATAGAACGCTTCCAGCGCCCGGCTGATTTTAGGATCAGTAAGAGCAACTAAACCCGGACTACTATTCTCCTTCTTGACGTATGCTCGCAACACTTCAATAAACAGAATATCGGCTAGGCGGTCAATTATTGCTTCGCTGCCAGATTCATTGCTCTCGCACTCGGTTATCAGCGCTTCTATCACCTTGCCCAGCGTTGTATCACGGGAATCAAGCGTGGGCAGAATGATATATTCAGGCAGGGCTTCTACTAATGGATTCCAGTAATTCTGATTAAACACCGCAGTCCCGCAAATCAGGGTCACCGAAGGCCCGCAAACTACGTCCGCCGGAGTATTCCGCGGAGTATCAGGACTAGGATCCTCTGAGCTATTGGTAATCAAATGAGGTGCGTTGTGGGGGAGCACAACGAGATCTCTTTCGTTCAGAGAAACCGGCTTCTTTCGCGGAAGATGGAGCCAGCAATTACCGTGAGAGATCAGATGAAAAGTGGCGACATTAATCTGGCCGATATCGATTACCCAGTCATTGCAGAAGGTTGAATGTAGAAAAATGCTCGCGTCCAGACGCAATGTTGAGAGCATGTTGCTGACAATATCCATAGCTAGCACTCCTTTTCCGGCGTTTTGTTCTTAATTTCTGGACAATCAGTCCAATTTTCTCCCGTATCCTCTATTTTCAGCGTCTGAGACGGTTATTCAAGAGTAACGGACTCATCTTTTCGACCCCGGATAGTTACATTTTGGGTCGTCTGTGGCAAGAGCAAGAACAATCAAGATTCAAGGCTTAGGCCAACAGAAGAGAAGCTAGAAAAAATCGTACAAAAACGATTCAATTTTTAACGAGTTAATCAATACCTAAGGAACAATATCATGACAAGCAAAATACTTTACACACCGATAGAAGCCTATGAAAAACTCAACAATGGCGATGCATTGCTGGTTGATGTAAGAGACGCCGAAGACTTCGCGCAAGGGCACATACCAGGTGCCGTTAACATCCCCGAAATGTTCACTACATTGTCAATGACAACACCGGAGGGACTGGAAGAGCTAAAAAATACCTTTGTACCACTTTTTAAAAATGCTGGCATACGGAAGAATCAAAACGTCATTGTCTACGAAGATAGCCTTAGTACTCGATACGGTGGTTCATGCCGAGGCTATTTTCAATTAAGCCTGCTAGGTCATAACGATGTAGGCATTGTCGATGGTGGCTTTTCGCAATGGAAAAAAGATGGACTGCCAGTTTCAACTGAAGTGACTGAAACTGAACCATCCGACTTTGAGGCAGAACTGCAATTGAGTATGTTGGCTACAAAGGGAGATGTTCTCTCTGCTCTTAGCAACCCAAGGGTAAAACTATTGGATAACCGTGATGAAGACGAATGGCGTGGGGAAAGTTCATCACCCTACGGCATTGATTTCGCCCCTCGAAAAGGACGTATTCCCGGTGCAAGATGGGTTGAATGGTATCAGTTCATGAAGCCAAGTGACGAAATTCAACATTTGAAGTCACCTGAAGAAATCCGGGCAATTTGTGCTCAGGTCGGCCTTTATCCTGAGGACGACATCATTATTTACTGCTTCAAGGGCGCCAGGGCCTCCAATACCTATATCGCTCTCAAAGAAGCAGGATTCACACATGTGCGCAATTACTATGGTTCCTGGAATGAATGGTCCAGGAGTCCTGAACTGCCTATTCATGATGGTGTTCTTGCTGCGTGATTCAATATTGAGCTCTGGGAAGTAAGGCGGGTGATTGAGCTGAGATCAAACTTTATGAGCCCCCTAAAAGGGCAAAGCAGCATAGCGCTTTATATGATCCAAATTTATTCCTCCTAGCCAGCATTCCCAATTTTCCATTTAGATTAATTAATTCGAAAGGAGTAACAAACCGTGAAAACCACAACTCAATTTGTCACTTTTATGACGTTAGTCCCACTAATGCTTTTATCAATGAATGCTGCCGGTGATAGTCTATCTTTAAGGTTTCTTGGCACTGGTCCAGCCATTTCTCTTGACGACGCTTTAGCAATCTCTGATGTCGATTTAGCCGAAGATACAAATCTCACTGATGATGAAATCGAGGCGCTGGAAATTAATATAGCTGCTTGTTGGGCTGTTCCAATGGTAGATCCAGCTAGCGAAATTCCCCTCGGCACAGGGATCGACTGTCTGTATCCATTTGATGTCTCAGATGATCCAGGTCCTGGAATCTCGTTGCAGGCACTTTCTTTTTTCTCTTTCGATAGTGGTACTATCGTTACCATAGGATTAACTAGTGTTCGTCCTTTTAGAATTGGTGTAGGGGACGCAGGAGGGGATGTGACGCATATGACAGGCTCAATCCCTGCAGACAGGACTGGAGTTGTCGGGGGTACTGGTGCCTATGCTGGAAAAGAAGGTTCTGCGCGTGTGTCTGGAGCTGCATCGCTAGTCGACTTTCCCGATTTTCTGACTTTTGATTGTCTCTGGTTAATCGAAGTGGAGGATATTCCCCCGGGTCTTACTAGGTTTGACAATGACTCGACCGTACCTCCTGGCGTGGGAAGATAGCCAAAAATAGATAGCCCCACCTCTGTTGAATTGTATGTTCAATTGATCCATTTTCGGCGATATTTGCATTGAATAGTTGACTCGCTACCTGTTACAGATTTCACGTGATTGCGGTTTGTTTGAGGGTTCAAGAATAAACGCAAGAACTGGGGCAATTTTCGCTGCAAATCAAAATCCACCTGGGTGTTGTAAAAGGAATTGGGATTTCTTATGCTGACTCCGACAATAACAATATTTAGTTTTCAGCAGGCCATTGACGTCTGACCAGTTGAATTCCAGAAAATTTTTGGAGTGCGCTATGTTCAATCGTATCATCGGACACCTGATTTTGACTTTCCCCACTGTTCTGGCCATGTTGTGTTTTCCTTTAAGCACGATAGTAGCGCAGGGACAGATCCCGACCAATGAATCCTGCTCCCGCTACCTAGAACTACAGTCCAGCAAGGAATCGTTTCTTCAGCGTCGTGCCATATGGGAAAGATTTCCAGAGAATGCATCAGAAAATGCCTTTCGAGCTGCAGCGAAGAAATATGTTGAGCTTGCGGAGCAGTGCTACGAGGAACTTAATGGTCCGCTGGACAAAAGTGTCACCATCGACGATGGGGGCGTATTGTTCACAGACGGCGGTAATAGTGCCGACTTTGTCACTTTTGGAACCAAGTGGGGAGATGGTTCGCCGTTTACGGGAGGTCAGGACGTGTCGGGCCCAGGAATTCCGGGTGGAGAAGTTACTTACAGTTTTATGACAGATGGTGTGGATCTGTCCCAGGAGGCTGGAGGAATCGGCTCCAATGTCGCGTTAACCAGCCTTCCTGATTTTACATCCTGTTTCCAGGTGGAAATTGAAGACGCTTTTGCTGCCTGGGCCGCCATAGCCAATGTCCAGTTCAAAATGGTAGCTGACGACGGACTTCCATTCAATCAGGGACTGGCCGGGGATATTCGTATAGGGGCGCATATATTTGACGGACCAAGTGGGACACTTGCACACGGCTTTTATCCACCACCCAACGGTGTGACTGCTGCAGGAGACATCCATTTTGATGTTGATGAGGGCTGGTCGTGTGATGGTGCGGTATCAACCTTTGATATAGGGATTGTAGCAATACATGAAATAGGCCATGCCCTGGGCCTGCTGCACGAAGTGGCACCACCGACAGCAGTGATGAATCCTACCTACAATCCTGCTTTAGCCGTATTGCAACCTGACGATATCATCGGTATTGATTCCATATACGGATCCGCAGGAGCAAACTGTTTCATCGACACTTCGAAATCCAGCTACGCGAATACCGAAGATTGGGTCTTTTCAACTTTTACGATTAATAATCCTACGCCAAGCGATATCGAGGTTGAATTGAAAGTGTGGGTAGAAAACACGGGTCAGCAGAAACTCGGCCTATTGAACATGGGATCAGACGGTAGTTTTATTGCTGTAGCGGAAACAGTTGAAGAATATGGTCCGGCACCTTTAACGGGCTCCGCATCTGCTCCCCCAGACACCTACCTATTTGGGTGTCGACTTCTTGATCCGATATCAGGAGAACTCTATTCCGAGACTGTAGATCAATTTACCGTGCAGCCCTGATAAGCCAGCTAAGACGCTGAAAGGTAGGTTGTTTTACCTGTTGGTTTAGTGCCTGGATTTCATCCTGCGTGTGGGAGAGTAGTTGGTGTTTAGGAGCCGCGAAATCGTTTAAAGAGCCCACCAAGCCTGTTCCCAGTTGAATGGTTTTCATCGCCGGGACCCACGCTTTGTTCAGTTCTCATTTCATTGGAGAGGGAATGCCCAAGCCCTTCGACGATTTCATTTATTGCAGACAATCGCCAGACAATACCGAGGTCAGACTGATTATTCAGGCGACCTCCGAAAATACCCAATAACTTGGTTACTGGACCGCTGATCTCTTTGTATTCGCCGCCGGACATGATCATGCTGCCGCCGTTACTGTGTGCCACCACCGCCGAGCCTGCCTGGCCGGGTCGGCTGCGGCAGTCGATCAGGAAGGTAGGCAGGTCGAACTGGTCAACGGCCGGTTCCGAGGAAATAAAGCCGTTGGCCCACACTGGAAAAGACAGGCCGCCGCGCAGGCCAAAGGGAAAACCGATTATACTGACTGGATCGGTTAGGCCCACAACCAGGTCGGGTCCGGTGTTCTCCAGGTCGTAGGGGAAAAATTCGACGTCGAATACGTCTTGCAGGGGCAGGGCGATTATATTTGCATTGCCGCGTAACCTGGGATGTTCCGCCCAGCGCGGTGAGCCGTTTTCATCGTACAGTTTTTCTTCTCGGATCACCCATTCGCCCAGTTCGTCGCGGCGGTTGTGGGCGATCTTTATTTGGTTGGGAACCTCTCTACTGGGAGAGAGTACCCGGTTGTTGTCCTGGTTGCGCCCGGTGACAAGATGGCGACTGGTAACGAGTAACGGACCATACTGAGACATCACCACGATGGCGGTTCCCGAATACAGTGGCCGGTCATCCTTAAGCATAAGGATGTACAGAGATTGTACCGAGGACTTTAGTATGCCTATTGCCATATGGGGCTTCTCAGTCAGAAGAGGACAGAATGGCGATAATTTCTTTTTTTTTCCTTTAAGCCGGTCACTAAATCGGCAAATGGAACGTGATACTACACGGCAAAACCAAGGCTTTTCAAGATTTTGCGAGGTAAAGGTGGAGAAATAGCTGAGATTGGCTTAATGGGGAAAGAACCCGACGCGTGCTCTCCCTGGTTCGGAAACCTGGGTTGAGTAGAGGCGTCGGGTCTGGCTACTTCCCTATAGCCTGGCAGCAGTCCGTGCTACAGGATGACTGTACAAAAGCGGTCGGAGTGGGTGACAGGTGGCAGGCAGTTGACGGCTGGTTACATCTGGGAACTGTAGTCTTTAACCTTGCCCAGGTATTAGGGGGATCGCTAAGGAAAGAAAGATAGACGCCTGGGTTACGGCTTCTTGAAAGCGTCGGCGTCGATTTCGTACTTGTTGAGGCGCTTGTTCAGAGTGGATGGGGGTATGCCAAGTAGTTCGGCAGCATTCTTCTGTTGTCCGTCAGTCAGCTTCAGTGCTTCCTGAATACGCACTATTTCCAGCTCCCTGATAATGGCATCGAACGACACATTGTGATCCATCTTCATGATGACCAGGATGGACTTGAGCTTGGTGGAGAACCAGAACAGATTGCCATTGGTGTGGAGCAGCATGATGTAAAGAAAGATCACCGTGGCGATCGGCAGACTTACTGCAGAAGAGGAATTAAATCCAATCATCCGTAAGCCCAGCACCCCCGCAGCGACGGCGATGATCGGGGTAAAAGCCCAAAGAGTTACCCTGGCATTTTGCCGCACCAAATGATCCTGGTTGGTTCTGAGCTGATAGAAAAGAGCCGATACCACGGCAACACAGCATAACAGGATGTAACTCATCACCGTCCAGTAAAGCGGTCCGGGTTCAGTTATCACCGACCATCCAAGGAATGTAAATCCATTGACAACGAACCCGCCAATATGAGCGAGGGTAAAAACGACTGAAATGGAATAGGTACCCAATCGTACCCAGCCAAACCATGGAGAATTGGTGAGTGCCAGGGCATAAACCAGCAGGGATGGAAACACGAAGTACGTTGCCACCAGGTAAAAGTGGATAAGCAGCTCACCCAGTGGGGCAGATTTGAGGTAGGTAAAGTAACCGAGAAACTCAACGGCGTTTTGAAACACGAAGAACATGCATAGCAGGACAAACGCCTGCGATATCCGGTCTTTGATCTGGATATTGAACAGAATCGCACACTTTATAACAAAGGCGATAGCTGCGACTGTGCCAAGATACACTGCTGCGTCGGGCGTCATACTTCGCGAATCCGCGCTATTTATTATTGGAATAGCTCGATTCTATGCGCATTCCCACGAAATTTCTAGTTAGGAGTGGTTGCCGTGGTTATGGTTCTTACAAGCTGGTCTTGCAGGTCCCGGTCCTTACAAAGACAGGCCCATGAAAGTAGCAGCAATACCGCTGCCGGAGGAGCCGAGCAACACATTGGAACCCGGTTTGAGCCGTCCTTGCTGCTTCATCAGGTCATAGCAAACCGGAATTGTCGCAGAGGCCAGATTTCCGAGCTTGGGGTAAGTGGCAATGGATTTGTCTTCACTGACGCCGACTATCTCGAGGGTTTTCTGAAAAGGGCGAGCACCAACCTGGTGGGGGATGAAAAGGTCCACATCATCCGGGGACCAGCCAAGGGCTTCATACGCAGGTTCAATAAGATCCTTAACCAGTTTTAATGTCACCGCACTAATACGCCCCATATCCATGACAAAAGATAGCTGGCCTCTGTCAATTTTATAGGAGCAAAGTTCATGGTGGTCACTGACTGCGCCAGACTTGATTTGTCGAATGCCTTTATCCTGACCGCAGGGGCCCAGGATCATTGCTCCGCCAGCATCGCCCACCGTGAACGCACCCACGTGTGTTCTAACATCTTGGGGACCCAGCTGGTACGATCTGAACAGATCCACGACTTTGCGAGTCACTTTACTTGAAAGCTCTGCAGTTACCACCAGCGCATGGTGTATATCACCGGTTCGTATCAAGGCATTAGCGACATGGAGGCCGCTGGTAAACCCGTGACAGGCATTAGCCACATCGAAGCAGATAGATGGCCGTAGACCCAAAGCAGCTGCAATGATGTGAGCAGTGGCCGGTTCTGAACAATCGCGCTCAATTCCGCAGTAAATGACTGCATCCACTTCGGCAGGGAGAAGCGTGCTTTGCGCAAGGGCTTTCCGGGCAGCGGGTATAGCCAGATCAGAGGGTTTGGCTGAATCAGGCGCCTGCCTGACTTCCGAAATGCCGAGGGATTTTTCTACCAGCGAGCAATCTTCGAATCGCGCCTGATCCAGGATTTCGCTGGTTAGAACGGTAGTTCCGGCAAGCTCGGAACCTACAGAGTAGATTTGAGCAGCTTGCATGGCAATTCCCCTCGAGTGAAATAATCGTTAGTGGTTTAACCCAGGAACAATTAAATGGTTAATACCTAAAGAAAACATCGGACTGGTTCACAGTTTCCTTAGGAAATTGCCGGGAAATGTACAGTCATTGCGCAAAATGTAAGATTAAGGACTACCGGAATAGTAGATTGCGATGGGGACAAGCGCAGGTTGGCAGAAAGTTGACTTTTGGATTCCGATCAATGCGGAGGAAAAGGAAAAAGACGGGCAGACAGGACCCCGATAGTAGTTATTCCACCGGGAATCTGGTGCAGGCCATCAGCGCTAGTTCAGCACCCGGTACCCTCTGCCGCGCAAGCAGTTTCGAATTACCCGCTCGCGCTCGCTCATGGCACTCTGTGCACCGCGGGAACCTCCCAGTACAGCGCCGGCGCCCGCCGTCCGCTGAGCAGTGTCACTATTGCCAACAACGGCGCCAACCACACCACCGACAACGGCTCCGCCTACGGCACCACGAGCTACCTGCCGGCCGGCTTCCACTTCATCGGCATAAGCCTGGCAATCCACCAGGTCGGCGTTGTACTGTGCAGTACTGACTCCCTGCATATCGACAATGGGACGGTCATCCGTTGCCCGGCAGCCCAGTACCATCCCAGGAACGAGCAGTAGCATAAGCAGTTTGTTCATAGTCGCTCTCGATGAAATCTATTGATGATATAAAGCCTCAACGTGCGGGAGTGCTATTCGTTGACAATTCAGCATTATAAGTAGAAAAACTGAACAGGTGATTAACGTATTCACCTGCATCCTGCTGGTTCTGGCCCTGGAATAGCTTTCTAGGATTGTATCTGCTGACGTCGATCAAACTTGCAGGATGGCATGTAAGTTACCATCTCAGCTATCATTGCGCGTTAGCCGGATGTCTGGCTATAGCTGAGAATTCTTATCAAACGGGGAGAGTAACTGATGATGCATGAAGTGGAAGGCGACATTCTATTATCCGGGGCCCACGCGCTCGCACACGGAGTCGCATTTAATGATCCAATGAACCAGGGATTGGCGTTGTCACTTCATGAACGCTACCCGTCGATGCATAAAGACTACCATCACTGGTGCCATCAGCAGCGACCAAAACCCGGGGATGCATGGCTTTGGGGTGGCCCGGAAAACGTTCGCATCGTCAATCTGATAACTCAGGAAGGTGGCTACGACGGCAAAAAACCGGGAAAAGCAACGGTTTCCAATGTCAATCACGCGCTGCGACAACTTAAGAAGATCATTAAGGCGGAGAATATCACCTCGCTGGCACTACCCAGGCTGGCAACCGGGGTAGGCGGTCTCGACTGGGAAGAAGTAAAACCTCTGATCGCCTCACAGCTGGGTGACCTGGGTATTCCTGTTTACCTGTACGTGGTCTTTCATGCTGGTGAAAAAGCCGCCGAGCCGGGTCTCTGATTGGTTGCTTGCCTGGTGCAGGAATACATTTCCTGTACCAGGCCGCTTTCAAATCCAACGTCTTACGTTTTTCTTGAATTCCAGGTACTGCTCACCGAACTGTTGCAGAAGCGCCTGTTCCTCTCGGGCAACAAAAGCGCGATCCATCCAGATGAGAAACAGCAGCGGAAAAATAAAGTTCAGATAGCTGCTGAACAACAGCGCTACCCCTAGCAAGCCGATGGTAATTCCCAGGTACATGGGGTTGCGGGTAAACCGGTACATACCACCTGTGTGTAGAATGTTGGTGCTGTCGGAGAAGGGCACTGGAGTCTGGTTTGCTACAAATTGTCGCCTGGCAACCATTGCCAGCCAGGCACCTGCAATGAATACCGGTATGCCAAGCAGATTGATAGGGAATGGAAGTATCCGGGTGGCCGGCATCAGCAGGTAGAGGACAATCATCAGGGCAATGAATCCCTGATAAATTCGTGGCGGGTTCAGGCGAATCATGGGCAATACCTATGTGCAGGGTTGTTGTAATTACTGTACTGCAAAGGACGTGAGCTGGGGAGCAAAGTTACGGAGCAAAGTTACGGAGAAAAGGTACGGGAAAAGTTACGACCTCAAGTTACAAAGCCCCTGCTTCCTTGAGCCTGGAAATCTCCTGCTCGCTAAACTCCCACTCCTTCAAAACTTCTTCGCTGTGTTGTCCAATCGTGCTGGCGGGCCGCTGAATTGAGCCTTGTGTGCGGCTGAAACGTGGCGCCGGAGCAGGTTGTGTTATGCCGTCGACTTCTACAAATGTCTGTCTTGCCGCATTGTGCGGGTGACCTGGCGCTTCTTCCATAGATAGGACTGGCGCAAAACAGACGTCGGTGCTTTCCAGCAGTGCGCACCATTCGTCGCGGGTACGGGTTTTAAAAATTTCTGCCAGTTTCTCATGCAACGAGGGCCAGGCCGTCGGATTGTTTTGAGCCTGAAATTCTTCGTCCTTGATATCCAGCTTTTCGAGTAACAAAGCATAGAACTTCGGTTCGATGGAACCGATTGATATAAACTTGTCGTCGCTACAGGTGTAGCAGCCGTAGTAGTGTGCGCCACCGTCGAGATAGTTGCTGGCACGTCGGTCAGTCCAGCGTCCGAGTGCGCGTAGTCCGAAGAATGCGGTCAGCAGACTGGCGGTGCCGTCGGTCATGGCAGCATCCACCACCTGACCCTGTCCCGATTTTTGCGCTTCAATATAACCAGCCAGTAACCCAGCCAACAGGTACATGGCACCGCCGCCAAAATCACCAACCAGATTCAAGGGTGGTGCCGGCGCCCGGTCATCGTGACCCATGGCATGCAGGGCACCGGCCAGGGAAATGTAGTTGATGTCGTGGCCGGCGGCCTGTGACAATGGACCGCTTTGTCCCCAGCCGGTCATGCGGCCGAATATCAACCTGGGATTTCTGGCCAGGCATGCCTCGGGACCTAATCCCAGCCGTTCCATTACACCGGGACGAAATCCTTCGATCAACATGTCGGCACTTGCCGCCATCTTCAGCACCGTTTCCACCGCTTCAGGTTTCTTCAGATCGAGAGCCAAAGATTTGCGACCCCGATTGAGACTTAGTCGCGTATCTCCGGTACCGGCCAGATCCTTGCGGTCGATACGAATTACTTCCGCCCCCATGTCAGAAAGCATCATGGCACAGAACGGCCCTGGTCCTATGCTTGCTATTTCCAGTACCTTGATTCCTTTAAGAGGTCCCATATACTTTTTCCCCACATGCTGAGACTTGAACAGTTGCGCGGATAATAGGGCAAATGCCGACGTTGTTCAAAAGCATCTGAATCCGGTCGGCATCTGTGATAATCTCACCCCCGTCCAGCACGGCACCAGCACGGCAACGCCGGTTTTATTCGGCATACTGGACATAGAACATAGAACATAGAACATAGAACATAGAACATAGAACATAGAACATAGAATATAGAATATAGAAGGGGGATGCATGGAACTGGAGAACAAGACTGCCTTTATCAGCGGGGCAGCCTCTGGTCTGGGCATGGCTACAGCGCGACAGTTTGTCAGCGAAGGCGCCAATGTCCTGTTGTTTGATCTTGACGCGGAGCGGGTACAGCAGGCCGCACAAGAGCTGGGCAGTCAGGCTGGCTGGGCAGCGGGTGATGTAGCCGATGAGCAGGCTGTTGCCGCGGCAGTCAGCAAGGCCAAAGAGCTGTTTGGAACTATTCATATCAATGTCAATTGCGCTGGTATTGGTGGTGCGAGCCGTACCGTAGGTCGCGATGGAGCAATGCCTCTCGATCGTTTCGCCGCCATTGTCAGAGTCAATCTGATCGGGACGTTTAATGTGCTGCGACTGTGTGCCGAGGTAATGCAACACAACGAACCCCAGACCGAAGCCGGGGAGCGTGGCGTTATCATAAACGTCGCGTCTGTTGCAGGCTACGACGGCCAGACCGGGCAGTCTGCCTATTCCGCTTCCAAGGGCGGAATTATTGCCATGACTTTGCCAGTGGCACGGGACCTCAGCAAACTGGCCATTCGAGTAATGACAATCGCGCCCGGTATTTTTGAAACGCCAATGCTAGGCCAGTTACCAGACGAGGTGCGCGAAGGGCTGGAAGCTATCACCTTGTTTCCAAAGACTCTCGGCAAGCCTGAGCAGTTTGCTCAGATGGCTTCCCATATCGTACGCTGCGAGTATCTAAATGCCGAGGTGATCAGATTAGATGCCGGTATTCGGATGCCTGCAATTTGAATATGGAGCAATCATGAACGAAGCATACATAGTTGGAGCGGCCCGTACGGCAACCGGCCGCAAAAAGGGCCGTCTAAGTCATATTCACCCTATCGATCTGGGGGCCATGGTGGTTGACGGACTGCTGGAGCAGACAGGTGCACCTGCTGACCAGGTGGATGACGTAATATGGGGTGTAGTGTCACAGATTGGTGCTCAGGCTAACAACTGTGGTCGCAATGTCGCCATGGCATCGAAGCTGGCTCTGGAAGTGCCCGGCACCACGATCGATCGCCAGTGCGGCTCGTCATTACAGGCCATCCAGTTTGGTGCCCAGGCAGTTATGTCGGGTACCCAGGATCTGATTATCTGCGGTGGTGTGGAAGCAATGAGTACCGTAGAAATCGGATCCAATATTAAAGACGGTCTGGCTCACGGGCGCGGTATTCCGAAAGGTGACCGACTGGAAGCCCAGTACCCGGGTATTCAGTTCAGCCAGTTCGACGGAGCTGAATTGCTGGCGGCCAAGTATGGTATCAGCCGTGAAGAACTGGACGAATTTGCCTACCAGAGTCACGCTAGAGCCAGCAACGCAACCAACAATGGGCATTTTGAAAAGGAAGTTGTGCCGATCGCTATTGTATTGGAAGACGGCAGCGTGTATGTGCACAAAACCGATGAAGGCATTCGCTTCGATGCGTCACGGGAAGCCCTGCAGGGGCTTAATCCACTGCGCGATGGTGGCGTGATCACTGCGGGTTCGGCCAGTCAGATCAGCGACGGAGCGGCAGCCGTCATGGTAGCCAACCAGCGGGCAGTGAAAAAATTCGGGTTGCCGGTAAGGGCGAAAATACACACCCTGGCGGTGGTCGGCTCGGATCCGGTCGTTATGCTGGAAGGCCCAATTCCTGCAACCCAGAAAGTTCTCGAGAAATCTGGGCTGACCATCGATGACATAGACTTGTTTGAAGTCAACGAAGCATTCGGTTCAGTGCCTCTGGCGTGGGCAAAAGCATTGAATGCCAATGGCGATAAGCTCAACGTTAACGGCGGCGCCCAGGCATTGGGACATCCGTTGGGAGGCACTGGCGCCAAGTTGATGTCGACCCTGGTGCATGAGTTGGAGCGCCGTGATGCGCGCTATGGGCTTGTCGCTATATGTGAAGGTGGCGGGACAGCCAACGCCATGCTGATAGAGAGAATGAATTCACTGGCAGCCTGAAGCAGAATGACTGATACAAATTGCTATCAAGAACCTGGATAAGTATGTTTGAAAATTACAAATCTCCATGGATGAACGAAGAACTGCAAATCCTCCGGGAGGCAGTGGCCAGGTTTTATCAGAAAGAGTTTTTGCCATTGATGCCCAAGTGGGAAAAGCAGGGTGTTGTCGATCGCGATGCCTGGTACAAGGCTGGTGAGGCTGGCATTCTGTGCGCTTCTATTCCTGAGGAATATGGAGGCGGCGGCGGTGACTTTCGTCATGAAATGGTAATAGCGGAAGAGTTGGGTCGGTCCGGTGTGGTCGGATTTGGCAATTCCGTTCACTCCGGCATTGTAGCGCCTTATATCCTTCATTATGGAACCGAAGAGCAGAAACAGAAATGGCTGCCGAAAATGGCCAGCGGCGAGATGGTTGCGGCAATAGCAATGACCGAACCCGGCACCGGGTCGGATTTACAGGGTATTGCTACCTCCGCCAAGAAGGATGGCGCCGACTATGTTATCAATGGCCAGAAGACATTCCTTACCAATGGACAGACAGCTAACTTGATCTGCGTGGTGGTTAAAACCGAACCTGAAGGGGGCGCCAAAGGTACTTCGCTGGTGATGGTGGAAACTGACGCCGCAGAAGGTGAAGGAGGATTTTCCCGCGGGCGTAATCTGGAAAAGATAGGTATGAAAGCCCAAGACACCTCTGAGGTGTTCTTCGATCAGGTACGGGTGCCACAGAGCCAGCTGCTCGGCGTTGAAGAAGGTAAGGGTTTTATCCAGTTGATGGAGCAGTTACCCCAGGAGCGGCTGATCATTGCCTCCAGCGCCTGCGTGATGATGGAGCGAGCACTGGAGATAACCAGCGAGTACGTCAAGGAGCGAAAAGCATTTGGTAAACGGATCCTGGATTTTCAGAATACCCAGTTTCGTCTGGCTGAAAGGTTTACCGAAGCACGAATTGCCCGGACTTTTGTCGATGACTGCGCCATGAAGCTGGCGGAGGGAAAATTGGATCCCACGACGGCTGCTATGGCCAAGTGGTGGACAACGCAGAAGGAGGTAGAAATTATCGACGAATGCCTGCAATTTTTTGGTGGCTACGGTTATATGCTGGAATATCCCATTGCTAGAATGTATGCCGACAGTCGGATTCAGAAAATTTATGGCGGCAGCAATGAGATAATGAAACTGCTGATCGCCAGGGAAATTTAGTTGAGGAATAAAGGAACCGCTGATTAATAGTTCCCTGGTCTTTCTGACTAATACAATGAGGGTCCATGACGACCCAAGAGGATCGACAATGAGCAGAAAATCTTACCTGCGATGTTTGCTGGATTCGCTGATCATCTGCGGAGCCGGACTTGCTGCCAGCTTTGTTGCGGCGCAAGAATATCTTGCTCCGCGAACAGAATGGGGAGCACCCGATATGCAGGGGACCTGGTCCATAGCAACCCAGACCAACCTTGAGCGGGCCAGTCGCTACGAAGGAAGACTGGTGCTCTCTCCTGAAGACGCAGCACGAATCGAGGAGATGTTGGCCGCACGAAATGAGGCTAGCAACGCGCCCAGCGATCCAAATCGGGAAGCACCTACGGCGGGTCGTAATGTCGGTGGATACAACACATTCTGGATGGATCCGGGTGCGCGACTGGCAGAAGTGAATGGTGAGATAAGAACTTCCATACTGGTTGACCCGCCCGATGGTCAGCTGCCTTACAGCGAGCAGGGCCAGGCCAATTTCGCCGCAGCCATGGCGCGTCGGGAATTGTATGATGGCCCCGAAGTCAGACCTCTTGGTGAGCGGTGTGTGGTCGGATTCGGTTCCAGCGGCGGGCCGCCGAAGCTCCCGGTACTGTATAACAATCTGACAGAAATCGTACAGACCAGGGACTATGTTGTCCTGTTGGCAGAGATGAACCATGATGCGCGGATCATTCGTCTCAATGTCGACTTTCCAGAATTCTCGATTAATACCTGGATGGGCGATTCCATTGGTCGTTGGGACGGCGAGACGTTGGTTGTGGAAACTACAAATTTTCATCCACAGCAAAGCCTGCGCTCATCCCTGGATCACCGATTCTACGGCTCCATGGACATGCATGTGGAAGAACGCTTTACTCGCATCAGTGAAGACGTCATCCTCTATCAGTTCATTGTCACTGATGACGAAAATTACACGCAAAGCTGGAGCGGCGAGTTGCCCATGAACCTCACTGAGGATCATGTGTTCGAGTATGCGTGTCATGAAGGAAACTATGCGTTGCCTGGAATACTTGCCGGAGCGCGACGCGCCGATGTCGATGGCTCCGGGTACGCACCGACCAATTGATTGAGCGTTCTGCCTAGGTAGAGCTCAAAGGGGCCACCGCGTGTTAGCCGAGTTTATTGATTCAATAAATACGCTACTGGCCAATCCGCCTCGATTGCTGCAGCTGGATATGCTTCTGCGAATCCTGCTGCAGCTGTTGCTGTTCAGCGCATCAGCCTTCTTTTCCGGCTCCGAGACCGCGCTGTTCTCACTGACACGATTTGATCTGCAAAAACTTTCCCGCACCAATCATGCTGCCGCGGACGCTCTGCAGAATCTGCTGGATCAACCTCGACGTCTGATAGTGTCCATTCTCTGTGGTAACGAGCTGGTCAATATCGCCGCGGCTGCCAATATGACGGCTATTCTGGTGGAGTTGGCTGGCGTCAATACAGGTGTCTGGCTGGCTACCGCTGTGATGATTCCCCTGATCCTGCTGTTTGGTGAGGTAACTCCCAAGACACTTGCGGTCAGCAATCCAGTTTGGGTCAGTACACGTCTGGTCGCCAGGCCTATAGATGCCTGGATAAGATTGATCAGGCCGCTGGCAAATGCAGTGCGGCTGGTTGCGGACAAGACCACCACCTTGCTGATTGGTCCGGAGCGAACCCGCGAAAATATCCTCTATATCGAGGAGCTTCGCTCTCTGATTGAGGAAGGGGTAAGAAGCGGAGAAATTACGCCGACTGAACGAACCCTGGTGCACAGCCTTTTGAGTGCCGGTGCCACGGAAGTGCGGGAGATTATGACGCCGCGCCCACAGGTCCATTTTCTGGACGGCGAGTTGGACCCCGATGGACTGCGGGCAGCTTTTATCAAATTGCGTCACACCCGTGTGCCAGTGTTCGTTGGTGATAGCGACAACATTACGGGTTTTCTATGTGTCGAGGATTTCCTCGATGCAAAGCTGGCAGAAAGCTCTAATAAGAACAGTGCCGTAAACCGGATTCCCGGATTGCCACCGCTGCATCCTCCAATCGCCGTACCGCCTACCAAGGAAGTGGACGAAATGCTCGACTTTTTTCAGCAACATGCTGCCAGTGCAGCGCTTGTAGTGAATGAATTTGGCAGCGTGGATGGTATTGTCACTTTAGATGATGTAACAAGATTTCTGTTCAACGGGGTTTACAGTGAGCCAGTGGTAAATGTCGAAGAAATCAGGGAGGTGGAAGGCGGTTATGAGATTGAAGCCAGCACTCCGCTGTCTGAAATCAGAGACGTTACAGGAATGGATATTCCAGAAACGTTGATGACTACTATTGCTGGGACGGCGCTGAGAAATTTCGGTGTAGTTCCGAAGGTGGGCGATCGAATAGATATCGAAGGTTTCTCTCTGGAAATACTGGAAATGGACAACCTGCGAATCTCCCGGGTACGTCTGCTGCGTAAACCACCTGTTGAAGGCAAGGGTGTGGAGAGTGACCATGAATGATCTGCTGACCATTCTTCCGCTGATGCTTGCGCTGTTGTTGGCGCAAGGGTTTTTCTCTGGCTCGGAGATAGCTCTTGTCAGTTGCGACAAACTGAAACTACGCAGTCGCGCAGAGCGGGGGGACAAACGTGCCGGACTCGTATTGAAATTGTTCAAGAATCCGGAAACCATACTGGCTACGACGCTGATCGGCACCAATATTTCCACCATGAGTCTTACTGTTCTGGGCACTGCTACCATGATAGAACTGGCCGGAACCGGTGGTGAGCTATACGCAGTATTATTACTGACACCACTCATGTTGATTTTTGGTGAAATAGTTCCAAAATCCGTTTATCAGCAGCGCGCTGACTCAATTGCTCCCCATGTTGCCACTTTGCTGGCAGTCATCCGAACTTTGCTGTTGCCGGTGTCCCTGACATTCGGGTGGATCGGCAAACAGGTTGCAAGAATAGTGGGTCCTGAGGCCAGCAGCACCAGCCCGTTTATTACACGGCAACGACTACGGCTTATGCTGGACAGTGCGGATCAGGCAGCCGAACTACCGGTCCTGGATCGAGACCGTATTCAGCGGGCAGTGAGGCTGTCGGGAATGACCGTAGGAGAGGCGATGGTGCCTCTGGCACAGGTAATAGGGGCGCCTCGTAAGAGTTCGATGAGAAAACTGCAAGCGCTTGGACGTCAAACCGGACACCGGCGCATTCCACTGTTTGAGGGTAACATCAGCAATATAACCAAGGTTGCGGTGTGGTCGATCTGGGACGAACTGGATCCGGAATTTATCAGTTACATGGTCAAGAACTTCTCCGCTGAGCCGCATTTCACTTCGCCAGTTGAGCGCCTGGATGACCTGATGCCAGTTTTAATGGCCAGGAAGGACAAAATGGCTATTGTTGTTGATGAATTTGGTTCGGCAGCGGGCATCGTCTCAGTTGAGGATTTGATGCTGATCCTGTTAGGGGATGTAGCCAAGGGAGTACATCTTGGGCCGGGGGGATGGGGTGAGCCATTGCAGGTGTCTCGGCTGGACGAGAATGTGATTGTCATGGATGCACAGGCACGCCTTCCCGATGCGGCAGAATTACTGGATGTTGAATTGCCCGCCCATGAATATCATACCTTAGGTGGGTTTGTTACCAGTCATCTTGGCCGAATTCCAACACCGGGAGATACAATCGAGGAATTCGGCTACCGGTTTACCGTAATTGAAGGTTCATCCAGGATCCCGACGAAAATCAAGATCGAGCCAGTTTGATTTGTGATTTGCTTTTGGAAGAAATAAAAAAGGGGCCAACATGGCCCCTTTTAATCAGTATGATGAAGCTCAGCCTTGCAGGTCGGGCAGCTGGTAACCTTCTTTGTCCAGTTGGGCGCGGATCACTTTTTTGTCGATCTTGCCAGTGGATGTGAGTGGTATGCTGTCGACATACAAAACGTCATCTGGAAGTTGCCACTTGGCGAATATGCTGCTGCAGTGATTCAATACATCGTCTTTGCTGACTTCTGCACCTTCTTCAACTATCACCAGTGCAACGGGTCGCTCGTCCCATTTTGGATGGGGCTGTGCCACCACCGCTGCCTGGGCGACACCTTTCAAGGCAACAATATGATTTTCCAGATCCACTGAAGAGATCCATTCACCACCCGACTTGATCAGATCTTTGGATCTGTCGGAAATGATGATGTACTGCTCCGGATCGATCTTCGCCACATCACCGGTGACCAGCCAGCCATTGTGAAACTTGTCGGGCTGAGGGTCGTTGTAGTAAGAGGACGCAATCCACGGTCCACGGATGCAGAGTTCGCCTACCGCTTCTCCATCGTGCGGTAAAGGATTCCAGTTGTCATCGAAAATTTCAATCTCCAGGCCTGGCATCGAGAGGCCCGCCTTGGCAATATTTTCGAATTGCTGGTCTTCTGAAATGTTTACGTGAGAGCGCTTGGCCACTTTGCGTGAAAGCGTACCCAGCGGATTGGTTTCGGTCATTCCCCAACCCTGGATCATCTCGATTTTATAGTTGTCCCAGTACCAGCGCATCATGGATACCGGTGGCGCGGAGCCTCCGCAGGTGAGCCTGCTAAGTTTGGATAAATCGAACTTGTCAGGATTTGCCTCCAGAGCGGCTTTAACACCTTGCCAGATGGTCGGTACACCCGCAGAAATTGTAACTTCTTCCTCATGCATCAATTTCAGGAAAGAGTCAGGCGTCATAAAACGATGAGGCATGACCTGTTTGCAACCCAGCATCGACGCACAGAAAGGCAACCCCCATCCCATGGCATGAAACATGGGCACAATACCGCAAAGAGAATCCAGTGAGGAAAGACCAATGGAGTCGGTCAACGATTCGGTCAGCGTGTGAAGGTAGGTCGAGCGGTTTGTGTACATGACGCCTTTTGGCTTGCCAGTGGTACCACTGGTGTAACAAAGACCCATGGGGGAGGTTTCATCGATTTCCGGCCAGCAGTAGACAGTATCTTTGCCGGCAATGAAGTCCTCGTAGTCTAGCTGATTCTCATAGCTGCTCTCGCCACCTTCCCCATAACGACAAATGATGATTTTTTCTACGGAGGGTATTTTACCTTTCAGCGGCTCCAGCAGCGGTAGCAGGTCTTCGTCGACAAAAATAACCTTATCCGCCGCGTGATTAATAATGTATTCAAGGTCGGTGGGCGACAGGCGAATATTCAGGGTATGGAGGACTGCTCCCATGGAGGGGACCGCCTGATACAGCTCCAGATGGCGGTAGTTATTCCACATAAAGCTACCGATGCGATCGCCCACTTCCACGCCTGATTCCTTAAGTGCGTGCGCCAGCTGGTTGGCTCGATCCCAGGTTTGCTTAAGCGATTGTCGATGGGTGCCGTCTTTGATCATGGTGACGACTTCCACTTCGGGGTCAAGCATCGCGCCTCGACCCAGAATACGGGACATAAGGAGCGGAGTGTTCTGCATTGTCATTCTTGGGTTCCTGTACAGTTTCCGAACATGAGACCGGGAGCATAGCCGATTCTGGAGTCAGGATTCAACGTGGATGCGATGGCATTCGCCAGTGGAAAAACCTCGCAAAAAAAAGGACAACCGTAAAACGGCTGCCCCTTTTGAGATTGTAAACGGATTCTCAGGCTGACAGGTTGTTATTGCAGGTCGGAACCGTCAGTTCGTTCATTGTTTACCTCGCCCAGGACTTCAAGTCTTCTGGCGCCCGCCAGAATACCTGTAAGGCCATAGTTACCTTCATGGCAGGCGTATTCGTAGACTGGCTCTTCCATGGCAGTCAGGGCATATGCACCGGAAAACTGCGCAGAGTAGACGGTCGGGTCATCCACCGTGAAGCCATAGATAATTTTGTAGGGAGACTCGCGGCGAAACGTTTCTATCACGGTCAGGTTGTCAACCGGCGCACCGCGGTAGTTCTGACCCGGATTGTAATGTTTGGTTTCTACGACCAGAGTGTCCTCCTCCCAACGGCCGATCGAGTCGCCCATCCACTTCTTGTGCGCCTCCGCGACGGAAAGATGTTTATCGGCAATGCGGATAATGCGGGTGTCATGCACCATTTCGACTACGATGGTCACGTATCCAGGTGACTGGACTATTTGCATATGGCTGTTGTACATGACCGGAGTCATGACCGGCCCGGAATTATTCCCGAACGATAATATGCAACGTTCGCCAAGGCTGCGACCTTCCGGACCGTCATTGCGGCCGGGCATACTGGCGCGTAAATCACGCAGCCGCTGGGCAAATCCCTCAACTTGAGATGGTACGCGGCCATCGGGCGGATCGATTATCGCTGAGGTTCTGAATTCACCATCAATAGTGGGAAGAAACATGCCGCGGTCGGTCCAAAATAGATCGTAGTTGCCAACCGGCGGCAATGGTTCCGCTTTGGGTGCCGGTCGATCAGGGTCGAGTGGCTCATTGTCCTGCTCTACACGCTGTTGCGCTGCCTGCTCCAGAATCAGCGCTTCTTCCTCGGTATAGCTTTGCTTGGTGCCAAGATCCCGCGGTCGCTCAAAAGGCATGACCGTATTGTGGCGCCAATAGCCTTGCAGGTCCGGAACGCCCCAGGCAGTCAATGGCGTTTCGGAATCCTGTGCCATGCTACCGGTGCTAACTGCGCATGCTATGATGCCGGCCAGACCGGCTAGAGCGGAAAGCTGCTTTTTCATGGGTTACTTCTCCATCAGTAAGGGGCTGGACTGAAATCGATTCTTCCTATTTCCTACGCTGGGAATTATATCGGCTTCGGCAAGGAAATCTAAGACCAATTATCGAAACGCAAATGATTCATTATGAGTACGCGGATGGCTCTGATGCCACGTAAGTGATTCTCATTTGTCTTTGTTTGGAGATGCTCCCATCCTGACTTGGTCCACCGGTTTGATCAAACGCAAATAAACCTTCATTGATCAGAGAATGTTAAGCTTTCTATAAGGCTATCGCCCTATAGTTCTGGCAACATAGATCTCAGGTGACGTAATGATTGTGCTTTGCAGCAGAGGAGTTGGTGTTCGTGGCCGTTTTTAAGTGCCCGCCAGTTTTGGCTGGTGGACATTACCGTATATTGCAACTACTGATTCTGGTGTTGGTAAGCCAATCCGGGTCTTTTATATCGCTTGCGCAATCTCAAGTTTCAACCCCGGTGGAAAACATGGGCGCCAGTGCGTCGTTAAGTTTAGCAGTTGTTCTTGATTCAGCCCTGACCAACGCGCCACTGGCTCAAAGTGAATCCAATTATAGGGAACTTGCTGATACCCATGATGCGCTGGGCAACCGATTAATCAGTGGCCGCCCAAGTTGGCAGATGAGCTATATCGATGACTCCCTGCTGGACGACTACGGCTTGCGTGAAATGGAAACCGGGGTGAGCTTCAATCTTTGGCGCCGAGGTGAACGGGCTGATACGGCATTACTGGGTGATAAATACGACGAGCAACTGAACGCCTGGCAGGATCACCTCAGGTTAGTAGTGGCAGGACAGGTTAGAAATGTGCTTGCTGACCTGGCCGAAGCGGAAGCTATGCTCGAAATAGCACGTCAGGCCAGTGTCGATGCAGAGCGCCTGGTGGCAATTACTCTCAGTATGGAAAGTGCCGGGGCAGCAGCACAGGCAGACGTCTTGCAGGCGCGCACGCAGTTGCTGCAACAGCAGCAGTTGGAGTTGCAGGCAGAAGCTGAACTTGGGATTGCTGAGCGGCGATATTCGATTCTAACCGGTCTTTCAATAAAACCGGCAGATGCTCTGAGTGAATCCATTGTGTCCGCAAGAGTCCTGTCGGCAGCACATCCAACCCTGAAGTTTCTGCAAAGCCAGGTTGACATCGCTTCAGCCGGTGTGGCGTTGACTCGCCACCAGTCAAACGGCCGCGCGAATATGAGTGTTGGTGTCCGGCGGGAAAGGGGAGTTCGTCTTCAGCCCTTTACCGACAGTTTTGGTGTTTCGTTGAGTTTGCCTTTCGGAAGTAACCCCGCTACTGCTGCCAGTGTCAGTGTCGCCAGAACGCAACAAGTCGATGCCGAAATCAGGTTGCTACAAACCCGGCGGCAATTGGAAGGTCGACTCCGTGAACTGGAAAGGGAAATGACATTGGCCACTGACTCCCTGGCGCTGGGACAGGAGCGGGTAGCGATTGCCAGTCAGCGCTATGAAATGTCCCTGTCCGCTTTTGAAGTGGGCGAGTCAGACCTGACTCAGGTGGTGATTGCCCAGCAGCAGGCCAGGCAGTCTGAGAGAGATCTTGCATCTCTAACACTGGACCAGCAACGCTTGATTTCAGAATACAACCAGACCATTGGAGTTCTGCCATGAGGCTGCAAAATCTGATGCCCTGGATTCTTATGGTGTTGACAACGGCAGTCAACGCTCAGGAATTCATTCCGCTGACGGACGAAGATATCATGAGGATCGGGCTGGTTTTTGCGCCGGTGGGCAGTCCTGACCGGCAGTCAGGCAATCGCTTTCCGGCTACCGTTGTTAATTCCCCGGAGTCTGTCTCTGAGCTGGCTATGCCGTTTCAGGGCGTGCTGGAACGTTGGTATGTCAGTACCGGCGAGTACGTCCATGAAGCAGAGGTGCTGGCAGAGATTCGCAGCCAGGAGGTTCTCGAGTTGCAGAATCAATGGCTAACAGCAAAGGCAGAACTGGAGCAGGCTGATTTCCTGCTAAGCCGTGATCGTACCCTGCTTGAACAAGGTATTGTTTCCAGGCAAAGGCTGCAGGAGACTGAACGGGTCGCGACACACGCAAGAATAGATTTGGATGCCTTGGGAAGTATCCTGGATCAGGCCGGGTTTGATGCGGAAGCTCTGGAGGCACTGGAGCGAAATCCAGAGAAACTTGGCGTGTTTGGCCTGCAAGCTCCTAAAGCTGGCTATCTGACCGCACGCTCGATCACGCCGGGTCAGTATGCCCAGAAGTATCAGGCGATTGGGACGCTTGGCGGCAGTGAGCAGCCCTGGCTTCGGGTCGATATTCCTGTCCGCTACGCAATAGCGTTAGAGCCAGGTGACATACTTAGTCTTGCCGGGCTGAGTGAAACCGTAACAGTCAGATTTCGCGAGTTGACTGTAGAAGAAATTACTCAGACTATTGAAGTGCTGGCAGAGTTCAATACGCTAGTCAGCTATCTTCCAGGACAGGTAATGAGCCTGGTTGTGCCGCCTGCAGAAGACGGCGCTTTGATTCCCGGAAACGCTGTGGTCTATAGCGGTGATCAGACAATAGTCTATTTCCGCGCTGCAGGTGGAGTGGAGGCAAAGATTCTCGATCTGGAACCGGCAGGCGGCAATTTTTTTGCCGGTCCTGAAGTGCGGGTCGGAGATCAGGTGGTGATCCAGGGCGCTGCCATTCTGAAGGGGATTCAGCTCGGCCTGGGACAAAGTGAATAACGGGTTGCTGGGATGCTGACAAATCTCATTCAGTATGCTCTTACGCAGCGCCTGATGACTCTGCTGTTTGTCCTGCTGCTGATTGGTTTTGGCGGTCGTGCCTTGATGGAATTGCCGATCGATGCTTTTCCGGATATATCGCCAACCCAGGTCAAAGTTATCATCAAGGCTCCCGGCATGACACCCGAAGAAGTTGAGTCACTGATTACTCAGCCAATCGAAGTCGAGTTGCTGGGAATTCCCCGTAAAACAATCCTGCGCTCGATTTCCAAGTACGCTCTCAGTTCAATCACCATGGATTTTGAGGAGGGCACCGATATTTATTGGGCACGCCAGCAGGTCGCTGAGCGCATCAATAATGTCTGGGATGATTTGCCCGGTGACATCAGTGGCGGACTGGCACCCATGAGTACTCCGCTTGGTGACATGTTCATGTTCACTGTCGAAAGCGATACCTTGACTCTGGAAGAGAAACGATTCCTGGTTGACTGGACTATCCGGCCGGCTCTTCGGACCGTGCCAGGTGTCGCAGATGTGAACGCACTTGGTGGCTATGTCAAAACCTACGAAGTGATACCACGGCCGGATGCCATGGCTGGCCTGTCAGTCCATAACGATGCCATCGTGAGTGCACTGGAAAGCAACAATCGAAATGATGGCGCAGGACGCATTGATCAGGGCGAGGAGGCCATGCTGGTGCGCGTGACGGGAGCCATTGGGAGCCTTGAGGATATCGGCAACATCCTGGTGGAAAGCAATATGGGGGCAAAAGTTCCGCTGTTCGAAGTTGCAGACATCTCGCTGGGTACCCTTGAACGGTACGGTTCAGTTACGGCTGACGGTGCATCGGAAGTGGTTCAGGGTCTGGTAATCGGATTGCGGGGAGCTAACGCCAGGGAAGTGGTGAGCGGTGTAAGGAGTAAACTTGAGGAAATCGAATCAACATTACCAGCGGGAACCAGCACCGAAGTTTTTTACGATCGCAGTGTCCTGATCGGGGGAGCAGTGAGCACGGTTTCCACAGCGCTTATTCAGGCAGTCATTCTGGTAGTCATCCTGCTGGGTTTGTTTCTGGGAAATATTCGAGCGGCATTGACCGTTGCCGCGGTGCTGCCTCTTGCCGCACTAATTACCTTTCTGATGATGAGTTATATGGGCATGAGCGCCAACCTGATGAGCCTTGGCGGCCTGGTAATCGCAATCGGCATGTTGGTGGACTCGTCGATCGTGGTGGTAGAAAACATCGTTTCCAGCCTGTCCAAGAAAGTGGGCTCTACACACCGTCTGCCACGTCTGCACATCATATTCCGTGCCGTCAAGGATGTTGCCGTACCGGTTACTTCGGGAACCCTGATAATCATAATCGTATTCCTGCCCCTGCTGACCCTTGAGGGGCTCGAAGGTAAGTTGTTCGGTCCTGTCACAATGACTATCGTGTTTGCACTGCTCGGTTCGTTGCTGTTATCCATGACGGCTATACCGGTATTCGCATCATTCGTGATCAGCGCTACCGGTAACCAAGAACCCTGGTTAAGTCGCAATCTACTACGGTTGTATCGACCGGCTCTGGAATGGGTGCTCAGGAAACCCGGTTATGTACTGAGTGTGGCCGCGGCACTTTTGGTTTTAACAGTTGCAGTCTATCCACTGGTCGGTAAGACATTTATGCCTACTATGGATGAAGGGGATATCATCATTCAGCTGGAGTTTATTCCTTCTATTAATCTTGAAAGTACAACTCGGATGGTTCAAAGGGTAGAAAGGACTTTAGTCCAAGAAATACCCGAGATTGTGCGTATCGTATCCCGTAGCGGTTCCGACGAAATAGGTATGGATCCCATGGGGCTGAATGAAACGGATATGTTTCTTCAGCTTAAGCCGCCGGATCAATGGGATGTTGGTAGCAAGGGAGAGTTGGAAGACCAGTTGCGCAGTGTAATGGAGAAATTTGTCGGGCTAAATTACGGCTTTACCCAGCCCATCGACATGCGCGTCTCCGAGATGCTGACTGGCTCACGCGGAGATGTGGCAATCAAACTGTTTGGTTCCGAGTTGGATCAGCTCAACACCTACGCCCAGTTGATCGCCGAGCAGATCGGACGTATTGACGGAAGCGTCGATACCATCGCTACCCTTAATGAGGGAGCACAGTATCTGCAGGTTTCGGTAGACCGTCAAAGGAGTGGTCTGCTTGGTATCAACGCTGAAGAGTTGCAGGATCGATTGCGCTCTCAGATTGAAGGACTACGTGTCGGTACAGTAATCGAGCAGGGTGCGAGGGTGCCGCTGATGCTTCGCTATGCAAAATTGCGGGGCGATGGTCTCGAACAGATGAGCAATCAGTTCATTGGTCTGGAAGAGGGGGGCAATATACCGTTGTCTGAAATTGCCGATATTCGTCGGGTAGAGGGCCCAGTCAGTATATCTCGTGAATCAGGCCAGCGCTTCGCTGTCGTGCGGACCAATGTTGAAGACAGAGACCTGGTGGGGTTCGTTGATGAAGCACGTCAGGTGGTTGCTGATAATGTTGCCTTGCCGGAAGGATATACTTTGGAGTGGGGTGGTGAATTCGAAAACCAGCAACGTGCTGCCAATCGTTTAATTCTTGTGGTTCCGGTTGCTATTTTGTTGATTGCGTTTCTGTTGTTTCTAACGTTTCGGTCAATAAAGCAGACGTTGATCATTTTGTCCAATATCCCATTTGCACTGACGGGCGGTCTTCTGGCCCTGTGGCTGACCGGAGAATTCCTATCGGTACCTGCTTCAGTCGGATTTATTGCGTTATTAGGCATCGCAGTGCTTAATGGTGTGGTGCTGATGTCACACTTTAATTATCTGCTGGCAAAAGGGTTGCCAGTTTACCAGGTGGTCAGGGAAGGAGCGGCACGGAGATTGCGACCGGTGATGATGACCGCGTCAACCTGCGCATTCGGACTGGTGCCCTTGTTGCTGGCCACCGGACCCGGTTCAGAAATACAGAAGCCGCTCGCCATTGTGGTAATCGGCGGGTTGATCAGCTCAACACTGCTGACGCTCTTCCTGTTGCCAATAATCTATGGCAAGTTTCATGTTGAACAGCGCGAGGCTTCAGTATGAAAACCATGCTGGTATTGAACATCCGGCCAGAGCTGGAAGAAGACCTGGTTGATTATCTGCTTGCTTATGATGGTGTGGCAGGATTTACTTCCTATCACGCAAGAGGACATGGTCAGGTCAATGAGGAGATGTCACTGGCGGAACAGGTCAGCGGTCGCCGCCAGCGTCTGCAATTTGAGATTCTCATGGAAGACGCAGATATCAAAACGTTGATTGATGGTCTGGCTGTCGAGGTTGGAAGAGATATTGTTTATTGGCAGCAAATGGTCAGCAATGCTGGTCGGGTAGACTGATAGGATCAGGCGTGGCTGGCCATGTGCTGTATGACGCCAGGCTTGCGACACTCGATTTTAGAAATGGTGTAGACATATTTCTTGGCGCTGGGGTCAATGATGGCCGCCTCGTCGATAGCCGCAGACAAATCCGCCTGAGCCGCCTGCTTGGTCAGGTAGGGCCCGGAGATGTTCACACGCAAACTCGGTTCGTCTGGCGAAGTTGCGATGATGTAGAAATATTTAGCATTCATGGTCAGTAAAACCAACTCACTAGTACAGAGAAAAGCGTTTCTCTTCGATCTGAAGCCGCCGGTTTCAGTGGCGCTGAAGACTGCTCACTCTGCTCATTACGGCTACTATCGGCCGCGTATTTAAAACCATCAGTCTCCAGAATACAAGATCGATTAAAGGCAAAATTTATTGCCTGGCCACACTATAGATACAATACTGATGCCCTTATGAATCCAAGCTTAATTCAGCAGCTGGTCTCGATAAGCGGCACCCGTCACAATTACTGAATTATTCAGTGCGATGGGATCTATTCCTATTGCATCAGGTTAATACGTTAGTGTGTTGGAATTGGATGGGTCGGATGAGTTGTGCAGCGTTACTCGCGACAGCAGCCAATGAAAATCCTGACTGAATCAAATTCGAATCCCGCAAAAAGGGCTACTATTTTACTAAATATAAACATGATGAAAAGCGTATAACACATTGAAAATAAGTATTATTATTCCGATTCTTAATGACGCGGACCTATTAAAAAAACAATTACAAAGCCTGCAGGCCTGGCGTGCGGCAGGACATGAAATCACTGTTGTCGATGGGGGTAGTGAGGAAACGATAACGGCTTCAGACCGGGAAATGGCGGATAGATTTCTGAGCACAAACAGGGGCAGGGCACTGCAGATGAACGAGGGAGCCAGACTGGCGGATGGCGATATCTTGCTGTTCCTTCATGCAGATAGCGGGCTTCCCGAAAATGCAGGTACACTGATTGAAAGAGCCATGGAGGATTGCACGGCGAGTTGGGGCAGATTTGATGTTCGCCTGAGTAGTGAGCGGTTAATTTTCCGAATCATTGGATGGGCGATAAATATCCGATCTTATATTACCGGTGTCGCCACAGGAGATCAGGGTCTTTTTGTAAGACGCAGTGTATTCGAACAATTGGCTGGCTACGCACCGATTCCCCTGATGGAGGATGTGGAAATCAGTAAGCGACTCAGGCGAATTAACCGACCAATTCGGTTAAAGGGGCCGATTGTGACGTCGAGTCGTCGCTGGGAGCAACACGGGGTTTTCAGTACTGTGTTTTTGATGTGGTGGTTGAGGCTGCTCTACTTTCTGGGTGTAAGCCCCGAAAAGCTCATAAAAAAGTACTACAAATGAATTTCTAATCCTTATGAAAATGGAATTCAAATTCCCGGATCTGCGGATTCTACTTTTTGCCAAAGAGCCAGTTCACGGCCAGGTGAAAACGCGCCTGCACGGTTCTCTCGGAGTTACCAAAGCCTATGAACTGCACTGCGCAATGTTGCGCTATCAGGTTTCCGCACTACTAGCCAGCGGCCTGGCTCCAGTGGAATTGTGGGTTAGCGGTGATATAACAAATCCGGAACTGATAAGCTTGCCATTGCAGGGCAGTATCTATCAGCAAGTTGGCAGCAACCTTGGGCAGCGTATGCAAGCCGCTGTAGTTAGTGCCAGAATGCGATCCCGGGCTGTGGTTCTGGTAGGTACCGATTGCCCGTCTGTCGATCGCGATTACCTGGAAATGGCACTAAACTTCTTGTCGGCTGGAAATCAGCTGGTTATTGGGCCTGCTGAAGATGGTGGTTATGTGCTGCTGGGAGTTAGCGAAAGCTGGCCAACACTGTTTGAGGGAATTCCCTGGGGCACTGATCAGGTTTTATCCATGACGCTGGAACGAGCCGGGCAACTCGGTCTGGATTATCAGTTATTAGCCAGTCGTTGGGACGTTGATAGACCGGAAGATCTCAGCAGGTTGGCGAGTCTCGATCCACCACTGGACTTTGATATTGGTGAGATTAACTGACTAGAAGTTCCTTAACCGACATAGTGCAACTAATAGCGCAACTAAAGGTCGGACTCAAAATCACTCAACTTGCCAGCCAGGGATTTGCTGTTAACCTGATACTCTCCACGCATGATACGTTCGTGCAGTTGGACTATTTTCGCCGCGTCAATATCCGGTAACTGGTCGATCTGTTCTCTCAGTCTGGCTAACAATTCTAAGTCCTTCTCCAGCGCATCTGGCTGCGAGTCATGTCCTGTCGCAGGAATGTTTCGATTCTTAACTGGCAATGGTATGGCTGACACCTTGCCAGACCCTGTGGTTCGGCCTGATTTTTTGTCGGTTTTTGATTGCGAGCTGAACTTTTCCACTGCACAGAGCCATTTGATCCAAGTGTATCTTTCGGTCAGTTTCCGCCTTAAGACACCTGTTTTCAAGGGCTGTTTCAAGCAGCGGCCTCAGTTATAGCGACAGTTGATGGCAGATCTTTATACTGTACCTGCATGATTGTGACACGGTTCCCGGCGTGCTGTGGCAAGGCGAAAAATCGCCCCGAAAATTCGTGACTCAGACTGTCGGAATCTGTACGACAGCGGCGGAATAGGTCTCTACGAAGAGGCGAGGCAGTCTTGTGGTTCTTCCTGAGCTCAATACGACTGATACCAGATTCCAGCGTCCTCTCAATACCGTTTCACCATTGTTCCGTCGCACGATTTGGAAGCGACGTTCCAGACGCAGCTTGCCGTCACAATGGACCAGCCAGGTTCCGGCAATAAGATGATCGCCGACAAAAGTTGGCAGATGATAGTCATACTCGGCATGATGAATCGCTACCCCGCGATCAAGTTTCTGGTAGTCGGTAACCGACAGTCCCAGCGATTCCGAGTGTTGCCAGGCACATTGTTCACACCAGATAACATAACTGGCATTGTTGGTATGTCCCAGGCCGTCGATATCAGATTCTGCTACGGTAAATTCGCAGGTAAAAGGTGCGGGATAGTCCCATTCAATCAGCATTGTTGTTCCTTCGATCAGCCAGTGAACCTCAGACTGATCAGGGGAATAGCCAGTGGTTCCCTAACAAAAAAAGCCGGAGTCCTGACGGGTCCGGCTTTTTAAATCAATACGAAAACAGGACTAGCGGCCGCCTTCTGCTTCCTGGTCGCGTCGTTCCTGAATTCGTTCTCCTCGCAAAATGTTAACCATGCCGTAGTTGCCCTCATGGCAGGCATACTCATACATCAGTCCATCCACCTTTGCCATTGGGATCCTGGCTACGATCTTGTCAGTGAATGTGCCGGGATCTTCGACGGTAAACTCGTAGTCCAGTGTGAAATCGTCAGTACGGGTAAAACGCTCGGTCAGCACTTTGTCGTAGGAATCGCCAAACACGCTGAAACTCTGTGTCAGGTTATTGAAGTTACGGGTCTGCACAACCAGTGTTTCACCATCCCAGTAGCCTCGGGAGTCGCCGGACCAGAGACGCAGATCGTCGTCAATATGGCCGCGTCCGTCCAGTGGGACGATGCGGGCATCGTGAATCATTTCAGTCATGATGACCACGTGGTCACCATTTTGGAAAATCTGCACATTGTTGTTGTACATGCTGGGTGTAAAGGGCGGTCCTGCATTAAATCCCTGTATGCAGCGTTCCGAGGTTCCTCGATCCTCGGGTCCATCTTTACCGATACCACCGACAGTGGCCAGAACCGGTCGGGCACCATTGAAGTCTGGTCCCAGCCCGCCAATCTGAACCTGCACGCCTTCGACAGTGCGGGGTAATTGCCCATTTTCAGGATAAGTGATCAGTGAAGTTCGCAGATTGTCACCGCGACCAGCGCTTTCCACCCAAAACGTGTTGTATCCGCCAACGCCTTCGTTATTCAGAGCATCATATTGCGCCTCCGACATGGCGGCTAATGTGGCGGCTTCTTCCTCGGTCATGTACTCCCGCTCACCGAACTGGCGTGGACGGTTCATTGGGACGTTGGAAGCAAAGTTCCAGACTCCCTGGATGTCCGGCTGCCCCCATTCGGTGCGTGGTGCCGTATAGTCATCCGCTGCCTGGACCGCGACACTTGCGGTCAATGCACTGGCTGCAAGAAAAAATTTGAACTTCATAGTACCCCCCCCTTTGGGTTGCGACTTCCGGTCCCTTGACACAGGATTTTCGACCGGGACAACTGGCAATTTTAGCCTATTTAGGATGGAGTTTTCGAATCATTCCGTGCATGCAGATCAATGGAGCCAGTATTGGGATAATCTGCTAAGCTCATCCCGTGACTGAAACAAATAAAATTTTGTTAATCGACGATGATGAAAGGTCGTGCCGTGATCTCGAAGTCATTCTGGGCTTCCTGGGAGAAACCATCGTCGCCGGCAACAGCAAAGGCTGGCTGTCGTCGAGAGAAAGCGACTTTACTGCATCAGGTTTGTTCTGCCTGGTAATGGTAGGCCGTTGTCGTGAGCTATCCCTGACTGAACTACTGGCGCAGTTGCATGACTGGGATGAAGGTTTGCCGGTAGTGATTCTCGGGGAAGGGCGCCTGGCCAGCTTGCCTGACAATGAGTCATACAAAAAAGTAACTTCGGAATTGAGTTTCCCTCTTACCTATCAGCCTCTCCTGGATGCGCTACATCAGGCAAAGGTTTATCGGGATCACTACAATCGATTGCGTGACCTTGGCGGTGTGCGAGACTACAACATGTTTCGCAGCCTGGTTGGTAACAGTACCGCGGTCCAGCAAGTGCGACAGATGATGGGGCAGGTTGCCAACAAAGAAGTGACGGTGCTGATCACCGGCGAGTCGGGTACCGGAAAGGAAGTCGTAGCTCGAAACCTACATCTCAATTCTCTCCGTGCTGATGAACCGTTCGTGCCGATCAATTGCGGTGCGATTCCCAGGGAGTTGCTGGAGAGCGAGTTGTTTGGTCACGAAAAAGGGGCTTTTACCGGAGCCACCTCAGCTCGTGAAGGGCGCTTCGAACTTGCCAACGGCGGTACTTTATTTCTCGACGAAATAGGCGATATGCCGCTCAATATGCAAGTCAAGTTGCTGCGGGTTCTGCAGGAACGCAGTTTTGAACGGGTTGGCGGCATTAAAACCATCACTACCAATGTTCGAATTATTGCGGCAACTCATCAGAACCTGGAAGAAATGATTGCCAAGGGCGAGTTTCGCCAGGACCTGTATTTTCGAATTAATGTATTTCCTATTGAAATGCCACCGTTGCGAGATCGCAGCGAAGATGTCCCCTTATTGCTTAATGAGCTGATTGCCTCAATGGAATCGGAGAATCGCGGATCCGTGCGCTTCAATTCGAGCGCAATTGCGGCGCTGAAGCAATACGACTGGCCTGGGAATGTCAGGGAGCTTGCTAATCTGGTTGAAAGAATGGCTATCCTGCACCCCCATGGGATTGTCGGTCAGCAGGATTTGCCGGCACACTTGCAGACTGCAGAAACTGGGGAGTTAGAAAATGCAGAAGGCGGGCCACTGCCGGCATCGGTCAAGCTCGAGAAACGGGAGGGAAGCGAGGGTATCGAATCTTTGCCGTTGGATGGCCTGGATTTAAAAGAATATCTGGCAAGCCTGGAGAAGGGTTTGATTAACAAGGCGCTGGAAGACGCCGGTGGTGTGGTTGCCAGGGCAGCCAGCCGACTTCATATCAGGCGCACCACGCTGGTGGAGAAAATACGGAAATATGATTTGCTCAAGAAGGCGGGTAGCGATGAGAGTGCTGAAGGTGCTGCAGGCAATAGCAGCGATGTGAAAGGGGCTTCAGATTTCGAAGGCGAAGAAGAGCAGCCTGTGACTGCTCAAGGTAACGGCGTAACGACCTGACCGCCAACAACAGCCTGTTCGAGGAGCAGTTCAGTCTTCGAGCCGGAGCCGCTGATTTGTTCGAACTTAATCAGTAGCATGTTCCAGTTTTTAGCCAGCCAGAAAGTAGTTCTTCGTTCGCTGCCCGGATCGCGAATACGTTCTACCCTTAGGCAGTCGAACAATCCCAGTTCTGTTTCCACCAGTTCGGAACCGGTTACCTGGTAGCGATGGGATTCAACTTCGTCGGTGTCCACCATGTTGATATCCAGATCGTTGCTTGCATTGCGAGCCAGGGCCTGGCGCAGCACTAACTGGAAACTCAATTTATCGACGGTGCCGGTACCGATGGCTAACTGCCATTGCTCATCGTCTTCCGTGCTGAGTGCGATTCCGCTATCCCAGTCGAACGACACCTCCTCGGTTGTTCGCGATACACCCGATTGCTGGTAGCGGTAAGCCTCGGGAGTCAGCCTGTCTTCAACATAACTGAAATGACTTGATTCTTCGATTTCTCCCAGTTTTGCACCTAAAACCCGGACTTCCATTGTCTGGCTCAATCGATACCAGTTGTTGCCCAGCGACTCCAGCTGGCGCTCAGCGGTCGCCGACAAGCCGGCAGCTTTGGCTCGGTATTCGGCTTCATAGACTTGCGGCTGCTGGGCAAACCCAGACGACAGCCAGCCTGCGGTAAATATCAGCAGCAGGATGCGGTCGTAACAAATATTCATGATACTGCCCATACTATAGCAGTATGCCGTTGGCAGGTAAGGCATCGTCGTCAAGCCAGGCGGACTCCTGTCGCATTTCGAGTCTGCCATCGGCAAACAAGCGGACAACCTGCGGGTAGATGCGATGCTCTTCGTCATGCACTTTCTGCTGCAGGGTATCGGCGTTGTCGCCGGCGTCGACAGGGACGGTGGCGTGCGCAATAACCGGTCCGCCATCCAGGTGTTCCGTGACGAAGTGAATGGAAACGCCGTGTTCATCATCGCCCGCATCCAGGGCCCGTTGATGGGTATTGGTTCCAGGATATTTTGGTAGCAGCGATGGATGTATATTGAGAATCCGACCGGCAAAATGGGTAACGAAATCCTTCGATAAGATCCGCATGAATCCGGCTAATACGATGAGCGCAGGTTGCAACGCATCCAACCGTGCAATGAGTTCGCGATCGAATGACACCCGATCGGTATAGTGTCGATGATCAATGATAAAGGTAGGAATCCCGGCTTGTTGGGCGCGTTGTAATCCAAAAGCCTCGGGGTTGTTACTGATGACTCCGATAACCTGGTAGTTGGAATCCTTACTGGCATCTATCAACGCCTGCAGGTTGCTGCCGTTGCCAGAAATCAGCACCGCAACAGGGCAGGGTTTATCCATCATGCGAGCTCCCGTCTCACTCACAAAAGGTCACTGGTTCGTCATTCTCGGCCGCTTCCTTGATCCTGCCGATTATCGCGGCCCCCTGATTGAATGACTGCAATATTTCAAGCGCCAGTTGACTGTCTGCTTGAGACACGCAAACGATCATACCCAGGCCACAATTGAATGTTCGATACATTTCCAGGTCCGCGATATTGCCTTTCTCCTGCAGCCATTTAAAAACTGCCGGTATTTGCCAGCTGGACAGGTCGATCTCTGCCTGTGTTCCGGCTGGAAGAACCCTTGGCAGGTTTTCCACAATTCCACCTCCGGTAATGTGGGCCAGCGCGTTTATTCGAACCTTGGTTGCCAACTCTTTAATTGCCGCGACGTAGATTTCCGTCGGCGCAAGCAGTGCTTCACCCAGTGTCGATCCTTCGAATGACTGGCCAAGTTCGCTGCCATCGCGCTCTATGACCTTACGAATCAGTGAGTAACCATTGGAATGCGGACCGGATGAAAACAGGCCGATTAGCTGATCACCGGGATTGACACGACTGTTCTCGATAATCTCAGATTTCTCAACTATGCCTACTGCAAAGCCTGCCAGGTCATAGTCGCTGCCGGAATACATGCCTGGCATCTCCGCCGTTTCACCGCCGATAAGTGCACAACCGGCCAGTTCGCAGCCCTGGCCAATGCCGCTGACTACTTCCGTAGCCAATGTCACTTCCAGTTTGCCGGTGGCATAGTAATCGAGAAAAAACAAAGGTTCAGCGCCACATACAATCAAGTCATTGACGCACATGGCAACCAGGTCGATGCCCACGGTACTGTGCAGTCCCAGATCCATCGCCAGCTTTAACTTGGTGCCGACGCCGTCGGTGGCCGATACCAGGACCGGTTGGCGGTATCCCGTGGGCAGTTCGAACAGTCCACCGAAACCGCCAAGCCCGGAAATCACTTCAGGTCGGCGGGTTCGTTCGGTGACGCCTTTGATGTTATCGACCAAGGCATTGCCGGCATCGATGTCCACGCCGGCATCCCGATAACTAAGGCTGTCGACCTGAGCGGTTTGGCCAGTGTCTTCGTCCATAATCTGTTCCTGATTCTAGGGTGACTGTTGGGTTGTTGGCTGTTTGCTATAGTCTGGCTAAGGTTTGGCTATAGGCTGGCTATAGTCTGAAAGCACAAATTTTACCAGTTGCCGCGAAACGAGTCTTGCCTAAGGAGCCCTAATTCCATAGTTAAGCAGGGATTCCCATGTTGGTTTTACCGCCCATCAGCTTAACGGCTGCTGAAACTACATGGATTATGGGTTGGGTTTTAGTATCATTTCACCCATGAAATCCCTGAAGATATTATTTGTCGTATTCTGTGTGACCGTGGCCGTGCTGCCCTCAACTGCAGGTGCGCTGCCGGTAGCTGGTCTATACAGCCACGAGGTCGGAGTCAGCAATCAAAGTGAGCAGGAGCGCAACAGGGCTTTTCAGGAATCACTGGCAGCAGTTATCGTGAAGGTGACGGGAGAGTATCGGTGGCTGGAAAATTCCAGTATTCAGCTGGCGCTCGAAAACGCTCAGAATTTTGTCGAAGGCATCGAGTACCGCAGTGAGTCGGTGCCGGTCGAAACTGTCGATCAAGTAGCCGACAATATTGAGCCCGCAGTTCCAGCCCCAACACCCACGTTTACCGAACAGCAATTTCTTAATGTCAGTTTTGCACAAGTCCTGGTTGACCAGCTGCTAGCTGATGCCGCCATTCCGGTCTGGGACAGTAACCGTCCCAGTGTGCTGGTGTGGATGGCCTTGCAGAACGATGCCGGTGAACGCAATCTGCTGAGCCCTGAGAGTGACCCGGGCATTATCGAATTGATGCAGCAGTTCGCCGTCTTGCGCGGAGTGCCAATCATTTTTCCGGTGTTGGATTTCGAAGATCGAAGAGCGCTCTCGGCAGATATGATCTGGTCCCTTGATGATCAGGCCATCAGGGCAGCGAGCGAAAGATATGCAGCAGACAGTATCCTGACTGGACGCCTGCTCATCACAGCCAGCGGGGAGCTGGTCGGGCTATGGCAGTTCATTTTTCAGGACCAGATTGAAGTATTCGACAGTCTGGACACAGAACTGACCAGTTATATTAATGACCCTCTGGAACGCGTCACATCGCAACTGGCCAGCCATTTTGCTGTGGTCCCTTCCCGCCAGGGAACGGAAACGGCCCTGTTGCGCATTGAAGGAGTCAACAATCTGGCCGCCTATGCCGAGCTTGTAGCTTATCTGCAGGAGCTGGTGATGGTTGATTCAGTGACCGTTTCCGCATTGAATGGCGAAGTGCTGGATCTGAATCTGTCATTGCAGGGTAGCCAGGGGCAGCTTTTTGAATTGCTCAGTCTGGACCGAAATCTGACTCTCCTGGAGAGCGCAGGCCTGACTGGATCTCAGGTATTGCGCTATCGATGGGCTCGTTGACATGACTGAGGATACCCCGCAGCAGTTACTGCTCGGGTTTCAGCTGGATAAGGCAGCGACACTGGAGAATTTCCAGAACGCCGCAACCGATTCGCAGTTGATGCAGTATCTGCGTGAAAAAGTGATAGCCGGTCAAGAACCCTTTACCTTTATCTGGGGTATACCCGGAGTCGGGAAAACCCATCTGCTGCAGGCACTCTGCCACGAATTGACTTGCGCTGGCGGCACCTCTATGTACCTGCCATTGTGCCGCTATGAGCAGCTGGCTCCGGAAATGCTGGAAGGCCTTGAACAGCTCGATCTTGTATGTCTGGACGATGTCGATGCTGTGGCCGGTAAGTCTGGTTGGGAGCAGGCGTTGTTCAGTTTTTATAATCGGGCCAGGGCAGCAGATGTGCGCCTGGCGGTAACCGCTCATACACCACCAGGTGAGCTAAAAATTCAATTGGCGGATTTGCATTCCCGGCTGCAGGCCGCAGTTGTCTACCAGCTGCATGAACTGACCGATCCGGAAAAAGCCGAGCTGTTGAGTCGGCGTGCGAAACTGCTAGGTATTGATCTGGCAAAGCCGGTGATCGACTATGTGTTGCTGCGCCACGACCGGCGGGTTACCGCCCTGATGGAGTTCCTGCAGGCGCTTGATAAATTGTCGCTGCAACAAAAACGCCCCATTACCATTCCACTGGTCCGGCAACTTATGAACTGGTGAGCTGCTGGTATTTCCTGATAAAGACAATCAGGGTGACGAACAACAGACAACAGATTGTTACCTCTGAAATACCCAGCGTCAGTCTACCTGGTGTGAATGCCGCCAGCACGCCGTGTACAAAATACATCAGGACGACAAAACTCAACCATTGATAGGTGCGAACCCTGGCGCGGTGTAATCCCAAACTAAACAGAGTTAAAGGAGCCACCTGCAGTATCCACATGACCAAGGTGGTCGGGGACAGGCCGGTAGTCATGCCAAGGCTGTTCAGGAAAAGTACCACGAACAGGCCATAGTAAAAAAGCAGTACCAGATTTCTGAGTCGCTGAATGTCGGGATTTAGAGTGTCGGGCATTGTGAGCTGTAAATCATGGGGAAAACTAGGTCCTGAGTTTCAGAGCTAGTTCCGCAATGCGTTCCCCCATTGCCAGGCATAGCTGATTTTCTGCGTCGCTTATGGAATTGTCGCTATCGGGTCCGGCATAGTGGCTAGGTCCGTAAGGAGTACCACCGGTAGTCGTTGTGTTGAGCTGTGGCAACGTGTAAGGCAAGCCGCAAATAATCATGCCATGGTGAAGCAGTGGATTAATCATGGTTAGCAGCGTGCTCTCCTGTCCGCCGTGTAACGAGGAGGAAGAGGTAAAAACCGCTGCCGGTTTGTTAATAAGCGCGCCGGAAACCCATAAGCCACCACTACTATCCAGAAAATGTTTGAGGGGGGCAGCCATGTTACCAAAGCGGGTGGGGCTGCCTAGTATCAGCCCTGCACAGTGGCGCAGGTCGTCTTCGTTACAATAGATGGCGCCTTCATCTGGAATAGAGGGTTCGGTTGCCTCGTTATTGGGAGATACCGCTGGCACAGTGCGTATTCTGGCTTCGATATTTGCTACCTGTTCAACACCACGGGCTATCAGATTTGCCATCTGAGCTGTGGCTCCATAGCGACTGTAGTAGAGTATCAAAATGTAGGGGGGCTCCATTTACAACCCCTCGATGAATGGCAGGACATTTTCCGGTGGACGACCGATTATTGCCTGCTCACCGGCGACTATAATGGGGCGCTGCAACAGCTTGGGATGTTTGACAAGCAGGTCTAGGACGATTTCGTCTGCCAGGGTTTCGTCATCCAGCCCCAAGGTGTCATATTCCTGTTCGCTGCGGCGCAGCAGATCGCGAATGCCCATATCCAGTTTCTTCAACAAGGCTTTGAGCTCTTTGGCATCCGGTGGATTGTCCAGGTAGTAAATGATTTCGGGAGAGATGTCATTTTCTTCGAGCAATGCAAGTACCGCTCGAGATTTTGAGCATCGAGGATTATGGTAAAGAATTACATTGTCCATAATAGGGCCTCACTAAGCGCTATCGATAAATCTCTGTGTGGCGAGTTTTTCAGCAGCAGCCTGATCAAGCTCCCGCAGGAAGTCGCTGGCCAGCTGGTATTCTGGCAAATCAAGGTTTTCATGTAATTCGCCGGCCTGTGAGTCACGCAAGCTACGCCAGATTTCCAGCATAGTGCAATCCTCAACGGAGCCGGTTGGGAGGTAGCTGGGAGGATCGTCACCAGTTCTTGCCAGCAGCCCCGTGCCCATCAGGTGCTGTAGGGCGCGCTCGATCGTCATTGGGCTGGTACCAAGCTGTCGAGCGATTTCATCCTGACCAAGTGGCTGCAATCTGTTCTTGAATCGATGGATGATCAGGGCGGCTACCGCCAGAGTGAGCTGTTCCTGTTGTGAAATACTCAACGTCACAGGCTTACGGCCAATGCGAGCCTTGCCCGGATATTGATGGTAATAGGCGATATCCGAACCGAGCAAAACGACCAGCCAGCCAATGTAAGCGAATATCATCAGCGCCAGCACAGTAGCGAAAGCCAGGTAAATGGATTCACGGGCGGCAGATATCAGAAACCCCCCAAAGAATGCCCCCATCAGTTTCCAGATAATAGTGGTGACAACTCCGCCAATCAGCGCCGACGAGAAACGTACTTTGGTATTGGGAAGAAAACTGTAAGCAAAAGCAAATGCCAGTGACATGAAGAGCAGGGGAAACAAGAAGGCAATCAAATTCACCAGTGTACTGCCAAAGGCCAATCGCTCCAGGAAATCGGAAAAGAACACAGTGTTGACAGAGGAAGTAATACTGATCGAAAGGAATATCAGCAGCGGACTGACAATTACGGCAAACAGATACTCGCTGACTCGGCTCGACCAGCTTCGACCCCGGCTGACTCCCCAGATAAAATTAAAAGAGACCTCGATCTTGCGCATCATGTCCAGCACCAGGTAAATCAGCACCCCCATGCTGGTGATCCCGATTACACCCACCTGGATGTTGTCCACAAAATCGATTATCTGGCTGACGACCATCTCACGACGATCACCTAATATCTCGAACAGATCGTTAAGGGCTCCCTCCATGACATTATGCACACCCAGGCTCTTCAGCAAGGCGAAAACGAGCGCCAGGGTGGGAATGAAACCAAGCACTGTCGAATACACCAGGCTCATGGCACGCAGGCTTAGTTGTCCTTCGGAAATATCTCTACCGATGGCAAAGATTATCTGGGCGCTTCTGACCAGAATGCGACGCCACCAGGGTGCATTTTTGAGATCCTGATCCCACAGTACCCTGTCGATCAGCTGTTGAAAATTCTGCCGGTACTGTTTGAGACTGAGGGGATCGAACGCCATGGTTTGTTGTCAGTAACGAGTGAAGAGTCCATTATACGGTATCCAGGTGGCTTAACCAGCTACACTGGCCAGGGATGGGGCCCGGTTCTCATCCTTAACCTGTGAGAGTTCAAGATGGGAGAGGCAGATTTCACTTTACATGGTTTTGTAGCCGGTCGCGTTCAGGGTGTGTTTTTCCGAGCGGAAACCCGCCGCAAAGCGATCGAACTTGGCTTGAGTGGCTGGGTAAAAAACCTGGCTGATGGTCGGGTGGAATTCCTGATCAGCGGATCAGATTCGGCACTCAAGCAGATGCGAGCCTGGTTGCAAGAGGGGCCTCGACTGGCGCGGGTGGATGACTTACGTGTCGAGCGAGTTGACGGCTGTGCCGGGACCGGTTTTCAAATTCATCATTAGCGAACAGCTGTCGTACGACAGGCAACTACTCAAGACAGCGTTTGCTGCAGAAAATCACCCACCTGGTCGACGCCTACCATCTGCTTGTCACTGTCAGTCCTTGCCTTGTATTCAACCACCCCATCGGCGAGGGTGCGTGGAGAGACAACAATCCGATGGGGAATACCGATCAGTTCGGAGTCGGCAAATTTGACCCCGGCACTGACTTTCTTGTCTCTATCGTCGAGTAACACTTCAATGCCCAGTTCATTGGCATGGCGCCAGATTGCTTCACTGGTGCTCACGACCTGTTCTGATTTATGGGCATCGATAGGGATGATTACCAGCTGGAACGGCGCAATATTGGCAGGCCAGATGATGCCCCGTTCGTCATGCCGCTGTTCGATACAGGCGGCAACGATTCTGGTAACCCCAATACCGTAGCAACCCATAGTCATGACTACATTGCGCCCATTTTCGTCCAGTACGCCAGCATTCATCGCTTCGCTGTACTTGGTGCCGAGCTGGAAGATATGACCGACTTCAATTCCGCGTTTGATGGCGAGGCTGCTGCTGCCATCACTGGATATGTCGCCTTCCTGCACTGTACGTATATCGGCTTCCCTATCGAAGTGGCACTCTTTCTGCCAGTTGGCATTGAGCAGGTGTCTGGCGACCTGGTTGGCTCCACAGATAAAGTTCTTCATGCTGGCTGCGCTATGATCGGCGATAGTGACAATGTCTCTGCGTAATGGTCCCAGATTGCCAGGCTGGCAGCCAAGGCCCTGCTCGATTTCAGCATCACTCGCGAACCGCAGAGGTGACATGACTTCCGGAAGTTTGGCCGCCTTGGTTTCATTCAGTTCCTGGTCGCCGCGAAGTACCAGGGCCACCAGGCTCGGTGCAGACTCATCAGAATCAGCACCATGTACCACCAACATCTTCAGCATGCTTCTGGCACTTCGCTGCAAAGTGGATTCCAGTTCTTCGATGCTGTGAGCCTCACCGGTTTCAATGGTCTCGGCAGTCAGCTCTCCTTCCGCGGTGTCTGCAGGTAAAGCAGGGTTTCCTACCGCCAGCTCTATATTGGCTGCGTAGTCACCAGAGGTAGAGAACACAATCTGGTCTTCACCCGATTCCGCCAGAACATGAAACTCGTGTGATAAGGCTCCGCCGATATTTCCTGAATCAGCCAGCACAGCACGATACTCGAACCCCAGCCGCTCGAAGATGTTACAGTAAACCTTGTACATATCTTCGTAAGTTTTATCCAGGGACTCCTGATTAATGTGGAATGAGTAGGCGTCCTTCATCAGAAATTCCCTGGCTCGCATGACGCCGAAGCGAGGGCGTCGTTCGTCCCGGAACTTGGTCTGTATCTGGTAGAAAGTGGCTGGCAACTGTTTGTAGCTATTGTATTCATTGCGGACCAGGTCGGTTATGACTTCCTCGTGGGTCGGTCCAAGGCAGAAATCCCTGCCATGCCGGTCAACGAACCTGAGAAGTTCCGGGCCCATGACGTCCCAGCGACCCGATTCCTGCCACAGGTCGGCAGATTGCACTACCGGCATGGAGACTTCCATGGCGCCGGAGCGATCCATTTCCTCGCGGATGATATTGGCAACTTTCTGCAGTACCCGCCAGCCCAATGGCAACCAGGTGTACATGCCGCTGGCCAGTTTTCGAATCAAACCCGCCCGCAACATCAGTTTGTGGCTGACTATCTCGGCATCGGCAGGGGTTTCTTTGACAGTGGCAATCAGGTATTGACTGGCTCGCATCTAGTGGTTTCCTTAAATAAGAAAGGCAGCCCCGCGGCTGCCTTCCAGATTCTTACCAATGGCTTCTGGCCATTATCTATATCAAGCAGTGAAGTGCTTACTGGGCAAACTCTTTGAGCTTCTTGAGTGGAAGCACTTTAACACGCGTAGACGCCGGTTTGCGTGCGATGTCCATCAGTTCACCAGGCTTGAATGGGTTCGGCACACCTTTGCGAGCCGGGCGCGCAGGCCTTACCACTGACTTTATCTTCAACAACCCGGGCAGGGTAAACTCACCTACAGATCGTTTGCGTATGTGCCGCTCGATGACAGTTCCCAGCTCGTCAAGCACCGCCGATACCTGCTTCTTGGACAGGTCGGTATTCTGTGCTATTTCATTCAGAATTTCGGTTTTGGTGTACTTTTTTTGTATTGCTGGTGCGCGCTTGGTTTTTGCTGCTGCTTTCTTGGCAACAGTTTTCTTCTTAGATGCTTTTTTAACAGCCATAGTTGATTCTCTTTCTCTTGATAGGTAAGAACTCACAGTATCCTTTTACCAGTTACAGACCCCGGCCGGTTGAAAACTTCGATCGTGAAAAAGTAAAAGTTACTCGCCCTTGATTAATGTGAAATTTCGAAAACTAAGGTTGTGCTATCCGCCAACCACAGGGTCGATATTTATAAAACATTCGTCATAGGCAAGCAAGCACTAAAAGCAATTTGACCCCTAAAAAACAGGCTTTTTCCTCTGTCGCAAAATTTCGCGGGCAATTTCTGCATTTTTTGAAAGTCAAGAAAAAATTTTAAGGACAGCTCGCCAATGCTGCAATATTTTTATGCGCGGCGAGAAAACTCTTTTGCTCACTCTTCTATTTGCTGTTGTAAAAAGCCAAGTCCGATTCGGCGAATAACGTGCACAACTTTGGCTCACGGTATTGCAGTATTTTTCCGCTAATCGCGCACAGCGCTGCAGACGGAACCCTGGCAGTTTTGGGTATTGGATAATTGGCGCCAGCTGGCAGCTTCCGGCGTAAAAGATATGTGCGTGACATTCTACTAATAGGTTATAATCCAGCGCTTTCGAGCTCACACCGACAGCTTTGCGGTAGTGATTTTCAGGCAATCCATTCTTCGCTTTCTCTGTGATGAAGCAGGTAACTGCAAGCCGGCTGAGCCGGCATCGTTGATAGACGAAAATGGACGGTAATAATTGGTGAGTTACATTCATGCCTATATATGAATATCGGTGCCCCAAATGCGGTCACGAGTTGGAGGCCTTGCAAAAGATCAGCGACGACCCGTTGAAAAAATGTCCCGCTTGCGAGCAGGAGAGTTTGCAAAAACTGGTGTCGGCGGCCAGCTTTCGACTGAAAGGCGGTGGATGGTACGAGACCGATTTCAAGCAGGGCAACAAGAAACACCTTGCCGATGGTGGTGACGGCTCGGCAGGGAAGGAAGCAGGCAGTGACAAACCTGCTGCCAAAGAGGTGGCAGGTAAGAAGCCAAAGGCTTCCGGGGGCGCCGGAGAATCTTCCGGCAAAGGCAAAAGCGGTGCGACCAGCTGAGCACCGAGCACTTCATATTCAGACACGACTCTTAGTAACAGGACGGATAGACGATGCGCAGTCATTATTGTGGTGAACTCAATGAATCCCATATTGGAGAGGAAGTCCGCCTGTGCGGCTGGGTGCATAGAAGGAGAGACCATGGCGGCGTCATCTTCCTGGATTTGCGGGACCGTGACGGTATCACTCAGGTCGTCTACGACCCTGATACCGAGGAAAGTTTTGCCATTGCCGAAGGTGTGCGCAACGAATTTGTTGTGCAGGTGCTTGGTCGTGTAAGGGCGCGGCCTGAAGGAACTGTCAATCCTGATATGCCAACCGGCGCGATTGAGGTGTTAGGTAAGGAATTGACCGTGCTGAATGCTGCCCAGACACCACCAATACAGTTGGATGAGCACATGGATGTCCACGAGGACATTCGCCTGCGCTACCGGTACGTGGATTTGCGCCGACCGGAGATGGTGGCAAAGCTGCGGTTTCGTTCCAAGGTCACCAATACCATTCGAAATTTTCTCGATGACAATGGATTTCTCGATATCGAAACGCCGATCCTGACCAAGGCGACGCCCGAAGGTGCCCGAGATTATCTGGTGCCGAGCCGAACTCATGAAGGCAGATTTTTCGCATTACCGCAATCGCCTCAGTTGTTTAAGCAGATTCTCATGGCCGCCGGGATGGACCGATATTTCCAGATTGCCAAATGCTTTCGCGATGAAGACTTGCGGGCCGACCGCCAGCCGGAATTCACCCAGGTGGATATCGAAGCCTCTTTTACCGATGAAGAACAGGTCATGTCCATCACCGAACAGATGATTCGCCAGGTGTTCAAGGAACACCTGGATGTCGATCTCGGGGATTTTCCACGCATGTCCCATGAAGAGGCGATGCGGCGATATGGGTCTGACAAACCGGATTTACGTATCGACATGGAACTGGTCGATATTGCTGACCTGATGAAGGATGTGGATTTCAAAGTCTTCAGTGGTCCCGCGAAAGATCCCGCTAGCCGGGTTGTGGCACTGAGAGTACCCGGGGGCGCCGGGATAAGTCGTAAGGAGATCGATGATTACACCAAGTTCGTCGGTATTTATGGTGCCAAAGGGCTGGCCTGGATCAAGGTTAATGATCTCTCGGCCGGTCTTGAAGGCTTACAGTCACCCATTCTCAAGTTCATGCCAGATGCTACCGTAGCCGAACTGATGGAGCGCCTGAATGCCAGTGACGGCGACATCGTATTTTTCGGCGCCGACAAGTCAGACGTGGTTAACGAGGCAATCGGTGCACTGCGAGTGCGGGTAGGCGAAGACCAGGGAATGGTGGCCGACCACTGGGCGCCACTCTGGGTGATAGACTTCCCGATGTTCGAAAAGAACAAGGAAGGCGTACTTACCCCTCTACATCATCCGTTTACTTCGCCATCCTGCAGCACTGAAGAGTTGGCCTCGGATCCCGCAAATGCGCTGTCACGGGCTTACGACATGGTATTGAATGGTACTGAGTTAGGGGGTGGTTCCATTCGTATCAGCGATCCGGAAACGCAGCAGGCGGTCTTCAAGATTCTGGGTATTGGTGACGAAGAAGCTAATGAGAAGTTTGGGTTTTTGCTTGATGCACTGCGCTTCGGTTGTCCGCCTCACGGCGGTATCGCATTTGGGTTGGATCGCTTGATAATGCTGATGACTGGTGCCGCTTCAATTCGTGAAGTGATTGCTTTTCCTAAAACCCAGTCGGCGGCCTGTCCATTGACAGATGCACCTGGACAGGTTTCGAATGTACAGCTCAATGAGCTCAGTATCAGGGTTCGGGAAAGAGCAAAGGAATAGCAGCGAGAAAGGGTGGAGTGAGTTATGGCAGGGCACAGTAAATGGGCCAATATCAAACATCGTAAGGCCGGGCAGGATGCCAAGCGCGGCAAAGTATTTACCAAGATAATCAGAGAGCTCACTGTTGCTGCCAAAATGGGTGGCGGCAGTGTGTTAGATAATCCTCGTTTGCGTGCGGTCGTGGATAAGGCACTGAATGCCAACATGACCCGGGATACCATAGACCGGGCAATCGCGCGTGGTGCTGGTACAGCAGAAAGCGAGAATCTCGAGGAGCTGGTTTATGAGGGCTATGGCCCGGGCGGCATAGCGGTTCTGGTTGAGACGCTTACTGATAACAAGAATCGCACCGTGGCCGAAGTTCGCCATGGATTTTCCAAATTTGGCGGCAGTTTGGGAACGTCTGGTTCAGTATCCTACATGTTCGAGCGGACTGGAGTGATTTCGTTTCCGGCTGGCAGCGATGAAGAAAAAGTTCTCGACAGTGCGTTGGAAGCCGGCGCCCATGATGTGGTTACCAATGACGATGGTACACTGGATGTATTGACCACGCTGGAGACCTTCGGGTCGGTTAAGGATGCTTTGGGCGAACAAGGGCTGGAACCCGTTAATGCCGAGGTGACCATGCTGGCGGCCAATGAAACCGACCTGGACCTGGATGCTGCGCAGAGCCTGTTGAAACTGGTCGAGCACCTGGAAGACCTTGATGACGTGCAGAATGTTTATACCAACGCCAATATTTCCGAGGAGGTCATGAACCAGCTGTAAACAGCTGGTTTCCCGACTATGATCTCGACATGGCGATAATCCTGGGAATAGATCCGGGGTCCCGGGTCACCGGATACGGGCTGATCAATGCTACTGGTAACAAGCTGGAATACATCGCCTGTGGTGCTATCAAGACTGGTGATACAACTCATCCTGAGCGCTTGAAACAGATTTTTGATGGCCTGAACCAGGTCATCGAGCGATATAGTCCACAACAGTCGGCTATAGAAGAAGTCTTCATGGGCAGGAACGCTGCTGCTGCACTCAAGTTAGGGCAGGCCCGCGGCAGCGCTATCATTGCCTGCCTGCAACATGAGCTACCACTGGAAGAATACTCGGCGCGCAAGATAAAACAGGCGATAGTAGGTCGCGGTGCTGCGGAAAAACAGCAGGTGCAGCACATGGTAAAAGCATTGCTGGGTATTTCAGAGAAACTTCAGGAAGATGCAGCCGATGCACTGGCGGTTGCCATCTGCCATGCAAATACCCAGGCCGGTCTGATCCGGATGGCTGGAGCACGACGCTTCAGTAAACGACGGCTGAAATTATGATAACTCTCGGAGATTACCTTGATTGGTAGAATTCGCGGCACTTTGCTCGAGAAGCAATTGACCGAAATCCTGGTCGATGTTAACGGGATTGCATACGAAATCAGCGTTCCCATGAGTACTCTCTATCAACTGCCGGAAATTGGCCAGGGGCTGGTACTGAACACGCACCTGGCAGTGCGGGAAGATGCACAGGTGTTATATGGTTTCGTGGAGATGGCGGAGAAAAACCTGTTTCGGGCGCTGATCAAGGTGAGCGGTGTAGGTCCGAAATTGGCCCTGGCCATTCTTTCTGGCATGGCGGTCGATGACTTTGTCAGAACGGTGAATGCCAATGACGTTGCATCACTGGTCAGGATGCCCGGGGTTGGCAAGAAAACCGCTGAAAGACTTATTATTGAAATGCGTGACAAACTCGCTGAATGGGGACCATCCATGTCGGCAGGGCATGATGAGACCGCCCTGCCTGGCGGCGAAGTGAGTATTTCCGCCGAGGCAGAAACCGCATTGGTCAGCCTGGGATACAAGCCGGCGGAAGCAAGTCGTACAATTGCCCAGGTACTGAAGGAAAACAGTGATGTTGCTGACAGTGAATCGTTGATTCGCCTGGCACTTAAGAGTATGGGCTGACTATGCAGGAACAGGACCGGTTGGTAGAGGCTGACGCACAGGGCAATGAAGATCGGGTTGACCGGGCTATCAGGCCGCTTTACCTGCAGGATTATATTGGTCAGCAGGAAGTTAAGGAGCAGCTGGATATTTTTATCAATGCTGCCCGCCAACGTGCTGAAGCGCTTGATCACACCCTGGTATTTGGTCCACCTGGCCTGGGGAAAACCACCCTGGCAAATATCATCGCCAACGAGCTCGACGTTTCTATCAAGGCAACGTCCGGTCCAGTATTGGAGAAGGCAGGTGACTTGGCGGCCATGCTGACAAATCTGGATGAAGGCGATGTATTGTTCATCGACGAGATTCATCGACTGAATCCCGCAATCGAAGAAATTCTCTATCCAGCCATGGAAGACTACCAGTTGGATATCATGATCGGTGAAGGTCCTGCAGCTCGATCCATCAAATTGGATATACCTCCTTTTACCCTGGTAGGTGCCACTACCCGGGCAGGGTTGCTGACCTCTCCGCTGCGCGACCGGTTCGGCATAATCCAGCGCCTGGAATTTTACTCGGTCCCGGAGTTGAGTCAGATTGTTACCCGTTCTGCCGGAATCCTGGGTTCAGTCGTTGAGCCTGAAGGTGCTCTGGAGATAGCCAGACGCAGTCGCGGCACGCCGCGGATTGCCAACCGTCTGTTACGCCGGGTCAGGGATTATTCTGAAGTTAAAGGGGAGGGAACCATCGACCACCACTACGCCGGTAAGGCGCTGGACATGCTAAGCATAGACAGTAGTGGATTCGATCAGATGGATCGTCGCTTGCTGCTCACAATGATTGAAAAATTTGGCGGTGGTCCGGTAGGTGTAGACAGCCTGGCTGCAGCTATCAGCGAAGAAAGGGAGACGCTGGAGGATGTGGTCGAGCCGTTTTTGATCCAGCAAGGATTTATCATGCGTACACCGCGGGGCAGAGTGGTCACCCAATACGCCTATGACCATTTTGGTATCAAACCTCCCAGGACAGAACAGGATTTGTTTGAGCAGGAATGATTTCCCATTGTGGTTGTCCAACACTCTGAATCAGAGGATCGTCAGTTTTACGCCACAATTAATCATCGGGAATTCAGTATTGTTCCTCCAAAGGTTACTTTTGGCGTGTTTAATAGGGTTTTACCAAACTATTTCATGATTTGGCCGAATAAAATGGCAAGCCTCTTGGTAAAACAAGGGGTTGCTCGCGTTTGAAAGATTTAGGAATTAATCAGTGAATGAATCAATTAGCCCAATTGGCCTGATATTTGGTGCCAGTTTCGAAGTTCAACTGGTCATCTACCTGCTTCTGCTGCTATCGATTGTTTCCTGGGTGATGATCGTGCAGCGCTGGATGGTGTTGTCAGCTGCATCCAAAGGGATCTTCAGTTTTGAACAACGCTTCTGGTCCGGAGTCGACCTGAGCCAGTTGTACAAAGAAGGCACCCAGATGCAGAAAGAAAACCTGCCAATTGTTGGAATGGAAAATATTTTCCGGGCCGGGTTCAAGGAGTTCATGCGCCTGCGTCAGAAGGGCAATATCGACAAGGAAGCAGTCATGAATGGTTCGCAGCGGGCCATGCGGGTAGCGTATTCCCGGGAAGAAGAAAAACTGGAGCGGCATCTGCCATTTCTTGCGACGGTAGGGTCAGTCAGTCCCTACATTGGTCTATTTGGTACTGTAATCGGTATTATGAATGCCTTCCTGGGTCTTGCTACCCAGAGCCAGACCACGCTGCAGGCGGTTGCGCCAGGCATTGCGGAAGCACTTATTGTAACTGCCATTGGACTGTTTGCTGCGATACCGGCGGTGGTGTCTTACAACCGCTATGCGGCGCAGGTGGAATCCATTACCGGCTCCTATGTGACTTTTGCTGATGAGTTTTCCAGTATTCTGCACCGTCAGTTATACAGTCATTAATACAGTCACTAATACAGTCACTAATACAGTCAACTACGAAGATATTTGCTGCACCTGCAGGTCTGAGAACAGATGGACGTAGTCAGAAAGAAAAGAAAGCCGATGGCTGACATTAATGTAGTGCCTTACATTGATGTCATGCTGGTATTGCTGGTGGTTTTTATGGTGACTGCTCCGTTGCTGAATCAAGGCATCGAGGTGGAGTTGCCCGAAGCTAATAATGAACCACTGCCAATCGATGAAAACCAGGAAACGCTGGTTATCTCCATTACCGAAAATCAGGAGTACTACATAAGCATTGGTGCTACTTCTGAAAATCGTCAGCCGGTAACCCTGGAAACGATTGGCCAGCAGGTTGCGCAGGTTGTGAACGCCAACCCGCGTATCCAGGTAATGGTCGAAGGGGATACCAACGCTAACTGGGGAACCATGATTGCGCTCATCACCACGTTGCAAAACGCCGGTGTTGCCAGTCCGAATTTCATCACCCAGCCACTGCAAAGCCTGTAACGGGAGCGATTCTCGTGGAAACCCTGCGGCCGCGTCTTAATCTGCTCAGTCACATGGAAGTCTACAATGGCTATCCGATGTCGCTGGTAGTTGCGTTGATTCTGCACTTTGCGATTCTGGCTGCGCTGGTTTATTCAGGTATTACCCGACCTGCGCCGAATCCTGAAATTGTTCAGCCTTCAATCAGGGCCTTTACCATCGATGAGAATCCACAGACACGAAACGAACGGATGCAACAGCAGCGTACTGCGGAGCAGCAGGAACGCGAGCGTCAGTCTGAGCTACAAAGACAAGCTGAACTGGAGCGACAGCGGGCGGCTGAAGAGGCCGCGCGCAGAGAGGAGCAGGAACGACAGGCTGAGGCACAACGCCAGGCTGAGCAGCTACGTCAGCGGCAGGCCGAGGAAGATGCCCAGCGGGAACGCCAGGCTGATTTGCAGCGCCAGGCGGAGCTAGAGCGCCAGCGAGAGGCGGAACAACGGACCAGGGATCTGGAGTTGCAGCGTCAGCGAGAACTGGCGATGCAACAGGAGCAGCAACGCAGGGAAGCAGAGGCTGCAGCAGCCGCTTCCGCAGAAGTCGCGAGAACCGAACAGGAAATGGTTATGGCCTACACCGGTATCATTCACGATCTGGTGCAACAGAACTGGTCGCGACCACCCAGCGCCAGAAACGGCATGACTGTGGTTTTTCGCATTCAGATGGTCCCGACTGGTGATATTCTCGACGTTCAGCTGGTCCAATCCAGTGGGGACTTTGCGTTTGATCGTGCCGCAGAAACGGCGATTTTCCGGGTAGGCAGATTCCAAGAATTGCAGGGTATGCCGATTAATATGTTTAACGAAAACTTCAGGAGTCTGTTGTTGACCTTCAGGCCCGAGGATCTATTGAACTAGTGATGAAAAACAGACTGATTGCAGCACTTTTCCTTTGCTTCAGCCCGCTGGCGCTGGCTGAGCTCAATATCGTGGTTACCCAGGGAGTTGATAACCCCGTCAGGATCGCCGTGGTGCCATTCGCCTGGGAGGGCAGCGGCCTATTGTCTGAAGATATCGCCGAAGTGGTAGGCAATGATCTGCGCCAGGTGGGTGCCTTCGAACCACTGTCCCGCTCGAATATGCTCAGTCTTCCCAAGCAGGAAAGTGAAGTGTTTTTCAATGACTGGCGTCTGCTGAACCAGGACTATCTGTTGGTCGGCAGAATCAGCCGGGCAGCTTCCAGTCAGCTGGTGCAGGTGCAATATGAATTTTTCGATGTCAATCGCGAACTGAAACTGTCTGGTGAATTACTGGCTGGCAGTGTCACTCAGTTACGGGATATCGCCCACGAAATCAGTAATGTGGTCTATGAGCAGGTGTCCGGAATTCGCGGTGCGTTTACCACCGAGATTCTTTACATAGTAGCCGAAACCTTGGCACCTGGAGAGATGCTTTTTCGGCTGGAGAAGTCCGACTATGACGGTCAGCGTGCACAAGTACTTCTGGAGACTACCCAGCCAATAATGTCGCCTAGCTGGTCACCGGATGGAACACAGGTGGCTTACGTGTCGTTCGAAACGACGCTTCCGCGCATCTACATTCAGACCCTAGCTACCGGTGAACGCAGACAGATTACCAATTACCCTAATATCAACAGCTCACCAGTGTGGTCCCCCGATGGCAGCAAGCTGGCAATGGTGTTGTCCAAAGATGGCAGTCCGGACATATACGTGCAGGATCTGCGCACCAATGAACTGACCCGGGTTACAGACCACCCGGCCGTTGAAACCGAACCGAGCTGGACTCCCGACGGCAGATCACTGATTTTTATGTCGGATCGGACCGGCCAGCCGCAGATATACCAGATCGAACTGGGCGCAGACTCCTGGGATGTGGAGCGCTTAACCTATGACTGTTTTTACTGTGCCAAGGGCAAATTGCTACCCGACGGACAAAATCTGGTCCATGTGCGCCGGCAGACGCGGCAAAGCACCAGTTACAGCATCGCCATTCTCAATATCGAAACGCTGCGGGTGATAACACTGACCGATACGTCCTTGGATGAATCACCCAGTCTGGCGCCAAATGGCAGCATGATTATCTATGCCACCAAATTTAATGGCAGGGGAGTGCTGGATGCCGTTTCCATTGACGGGCAAGTGAAGTTCCGTTTACCATCGTCGCGAGGCGACGTGCGGGAGCCGGCGTGGTCTCCGTTCTTCAATTGATGGCAATCTGCCCTGTCAGCAGGCGTATCCAAGCACGGCAAATCAGGATCCAAATTTAGATTTAGCAAGTGCTAGAGAGTAAATTAAGTAAAGAATCACAACGCATAAGAAAGTCTCTGGAGGACTTAACAAGTGGGAAAGCAACGTACAACATTTCTTAAAATCGGACTGTTAGCATCTCTACTGGTTTTGGGCGCCTGTCGCTCTTCCGGTGAGACTGACGAGAGTGATGCCAGCACCACCACCCCCGCACCTGCCAGTGTAGGTTCTGCCAGAAGCACTGCGGAACAGCCTGATCCAGGTGCACTGGCTCGAACACGGGCGCTGCAAACCCGGGTTTTCTATTTCGACTTTGATGTTTCGGAATTTCGACCGCTGGATCGTGATGTCCTGACTTTCCATGCACGAGATCTGGCCAGTAATCCCAACAAGCGTATTCGCCTGGAAGGGCATGCTGATGAGCGTGGAACCCGCGAGTATAACCTGGCTCTCGGTGAGCGCCGTGCCAATGGCATCAGGGATTTCCTGATCGTCAATGGTGCATCCCGCTCGCAGATTGAAACAGTCAGCTACGGTGAGGAACGGCCCGCACGCAGGGGTACCACCGAAGAAGACTATCAAGCCAACCGGCGCGTTGAAATTGCTGATCGCTAGCGAGGGTTGTCGCCACTACCATGAATAAGCAGTCCCCGGTTCGTTCCGCTCGATTGACACTCCTGTTTGGTATGCTTGGCTGGAGTGTCAGTGCCATCGGCCAGGGAACTGGGGGCAGCAACGACGCGATGTTGTTGCTGCTGGAACAGAATCGCAATCTGCAGGCCGAAGTGCAGGCGCTACGGGGACTGGTTGAAGAACAGGGATACGAGATTCGCAAATTGCAGCGTGAATCCCTGGACCGTTACACGGACACCGACAATCGCTTGAGAAACCTGGAGCAGGCTTCAGCCAGCGGTGGCTTATCCAGCCCCGCTACAGCGGGGTCTTCCCTCTCGGTCCCCTCGACTTCACCTGCAGTACGCTCAACCACTGGTGGGCGCAATGAAACACCAGTAGTTTCCTCACCTAGTGTCTCCTCCACATCCTCGCGAGGGTTAGTAGACAGCATTCCTGCAAATACCAGTCCTGACGGCACCTCTGTTTCACCGTCACAGTCGACAGGTAGTGCAATTCCCGCCAGGACGAATCCGGCTCTACCGTCCCGGGAGCCGGCCATATTGACTGAGCAGCAGCTTTATCAAATGGCTTACGATTCGGCGATTAACAGCCAATTTGAGAGGGCGATTGCCGAGTTCGATCAGTATCTCAGCATCTATCCGCAGGGCCGCTTCACGACCAATTCACACTACTGGAAGGGGCAAGCTTTCCTGTATCTGTCTCGCTACGACGAGGCCATTGTTGAATACGGTGTCATCCTGCAACAGTATCCCAGTGACGCCAAGGTACCGGATTCCATGTATGGCCAGGCTGTCGCCTATGAAGGCATGGGCGATGTGCAGCGGGCTAGACAGCTTTTACAGCAAATCATGCGGGATTTCCCCAACACCGGTGTCGCCAATCTGGCCGATACCAGGCTTCGTTCCCTGAACTGAAAACCAGACGAAAACTGATTACATAGCTGTGCTCATCGTTTGGGGCTCACTGATTACAGATCGTTATGACTTCCACTAGCTTGCGGATTACCGAAATCTTTCACTCGTTGCAGGGAGAAACCAGCACGTCGGGAGTGCCAACAGTCTTCATCAGACTGACAGGCTGTCCGTTACGCTGTGGATACTGTGACACGGCCTATGCGTTCAGTGGCGGAGAGAACATCGCCATTGACGAGTTATTGGCGCAGGTGTCGCAATACAATTGCCGATACGTAACTGTAACCGGGGGTGAGCCGCTGGCCCAGCCCGAATGTCTGGATCTTTTGAAAAAGCTTTGCGACAAAGATTATCGCGTCAGTCTTGAAACCAGTGGCGCGATGCCAATCCACAATGTGGATCCCCGGGTAGTGGTCATACTTGATCTTAAAACGCCAGGTTCTGGTGAGTCACATCGCAACGTGGAGTCCAATGTTGCTTCACTCAAGCCTGTGGATGAAGTGAAATTCGTGATTTGCGATCAAAAGGATTACCAATGGGCACGGGCCAAAATTCAGCAATTCGATTTGAGCAGCAGGGTTGCGGATGTACTGATGTCGCCGGCCTATGAGCAGTTGGAGCCGCGGCTGCTGGCAGAGTGGATTCTGGCAGACGGGCTTGAGGTTCGTCTGCAGTTACAGCTTCACAAGTTAATCTGGGGTGACAGGCAGGGACATTAAGGAACTTCTTGTTAATTATGACTGAGCAGAAATCTTCAACCGCTGTGGTATTGCTGTCAGGAGGTGTGGATTCGGCGACCTGCCTGGCGATCGCCAAAGACAGAGGGTACCGATGTATAGGACTGAGCTTTGACTATGGTCAACGAGCAGTCAGTGAGCTGACCGCAGCTCGACGGCTTGCCAGCGCATTCGAGGTGCAGGAGCATCGTGTAATCAAACTGGATATCGGCGCCCTGGGCGGGTCAGCACTTACCGATCACAACCTTGATGTCCCGGAAATGGAAAGCGAAGGGATACCGACAACCTATGTGCCGGCACGCAACACGGTATTCCTTGCCTACGCATTGGCAGTGGCCGAAGTCACCGCAGCAGAGTCGATTTTTATTGGCGTTAATGCCGTTGACTACTCCGGTTACCCCGATTGCCGCCCGGAATTCATCAGTGCTTTTGAAGAAGTGGCCAACCTGGCAACCAAGGTGGCCGCAGAAGGCCGGCGAATTGCCATCGAAACGCCTTTGATTGACCTTCGAAAGGCTGAGATTTTGCGGTGGGGAACTGAACTTGGATTGGACTATGGAATGACTGTCTCGTGTTACCAGGCTGACCAGGAGGGACGGGCCTGTGGACGTTGCGACAGCTGCAGGTTTCGCAGGCAGGGTTTCCTGGATGCCGGGCTTGAAGATTCAACTCAGTATCAGACTTGAGTTTTTCTAATTTGATAGTACTATACCGGCCTTCCGAGGGTCGTTAGCTCAGTGGTAGAGCAGTTGGCTTTTAACCAATTGGTCGATGGTTCGAATCCATCACGACCCACCAGATTCAAAAGCTGGCCTTTGGCCGGCTTTTTTTTCGCCCACGGTTTGGCTCCCATGGGTCACGTGATAGAAATTACTCTTGGCGGATCCGGCCGTTCTCGCTAAGCTTGCAGTTCGGACCTGAACATCAGGCCACGTTTACCGCATAAAGTAGAACGTCAAAAGGTGAACCACTATGTTTAAGACTAGATTGGATCAAGTAATTAGGATTTTTTCTATCAGCCTTGCGCTGCTGGCCATGCTGGGTACGCAGCTTGCGTTAGCCCAGGATAACAGTCAGGGACGTTACCGGCCGGATGGAAGGCAGATTGCAGCCGGGATATCACGCACCATAGGTGAAAGACTGTATGAAGTCAGAACCTATGATCCTGAGCCACAGGTTGAAGAATTCTCGGGAGTCTCGGTTTTCTATCCTCTGACCCTTAGCTTTGCGCCGCCAATAGGAGCAGTAGCATTCGTACCGGGATTTCGTGCTGCTGGCGACAATTACGCCTGGTGGGGACCAATGCTGGCTTCTTTTGGCTACGCGGTCTTTATCCTGGACACCAACACGCCAACCGATGCGCTGGGAGCCAGGAAGGAAGCCCTGCAGGCAGCGGTAGATTTCATTCGTGCTGAAAATGGGGATTCCGATAGCCCCATTGCTGGCAAAATCGATACCAACAAGATTGCACTCATGGGGCACTCCATGGGCGGCGGTGCCGCATTGCGAGCAGCAGACGAGCTAGGCGCCGAAGTCAAGGCAGTAATCCCCCTGTTACCCTATTGCTGTGAACCAGGCCAGCCGTTCGGGGAAAATCTGGCGGGGCAGGATGTACCTACTTTAATCATCGCCAGCGCTGAAGACGAAATTGCACCCCCGGCAGACCATGCCCGGATGCTTTTTGATTCCATTGCGGACTCTACCAGCAGGATCTATCTGGAGTTTGCAACTGGCAATCATATGCTGACTACCAATGACGGTGCAGAACTGGATACTCAAGGCCGATATGCCATGTCATTTCTGAAATACCATCTTGATGGGCAGCCGCAGTTTGGTGATTCGCTATATGGCGAACAGGATGCAGAATTTGCCGCCAAATTTTCCCGCTATGACAGCAGCCGATAAGTAAGCAGCTGCCTCGGCAGGTCAGTACTGGTTGTGTGTGGTCGCTATTCCAATCACGTTAAAGCCATGCTCGACTGGTCTGCCTTGCTGGGTGACTGGCCTGAGGATGTTCCGGAGAGTCACAATATCGCGCCGGGTCAGATGATCGCCGGCTTTACCTTGGACGGCGGTCACGCCATGCGCTGGGGGTTGATTCCCGGTTGGTCCGACGATACCTCTGGCAAATACTCCACATTCAATGCCCGGATTGAAACAGTGGCATCGAAGCCTGCCTATCGGGGTGCCTGGCGCCACGCCAATCGCTGTCTGCTGCCCGCTCTGGGGTATTACGAATGGCAGAAACAACCAGCAGGTAAGCAACCGTACTTTATTTGCAGCGATGAAAAGCAGCCGATTCTGTTTGCTGGCCTTTACGAGCCTGCGCGAAATATTGAGATTCCCATGTCTTGTACCATGCTGACCTGCGCGGCGCGGGAAGACCTGGCATCTATTCACCCGCGTATGCCGATCATGTTCACTATCGAGCAGGGGAAAGATTGGTTACAGATGGATCTTGGCCAGGCTGCTGAGATGATTCGCCAGGTAACTGAGCTTCCCATTCAGTCCTATGCAGTCAGTACAAGGGTTAATAACGCAAGCAATGAAGGTCCCGACTTGATTGTACCGCTGACTTCTTGAGGAGACTGCCCGTTATGATTCGTCGCGGTTCATGCCAATTACTGAAAAGGCCGCGCACAGAGGGCTGTGCTATTATTCGATTTTACGTTGTTGAACAGGAAGTTTTTCACCATGGTGGATATGCCGGAACTTGCCTCAGATCGGGAGCTTGTGCGTAGCTACCTGGATGCGGTTGATCTGCCTCCGCGCCTCGATGATGTCCAGCTCGAATCTTACCGGGACAGAATCAAATCCCTGCTGCAAGAAAAAAATGCAGTCATCGTGGCTCACTATTACACCGACGGTTCGCTCCAGGATCTGGCAACACAGACTGGCGGCTTCGTCGGCGATTCTCTTGAAATGGCTCGGTTTGGCAGTGAGTGTGACGCCGATATCCTGGTTGTAGTGGGCGTCAGGTTCATGGGTGAAACGGCCAAGATACTGAGCCCTGAAAAAACCGTTCTGATGCCGACCCTGGCTGCAACCTGTTCCCTGGATATTGCCTGCCCGGTGGATGAATTTTCTGCATTCTGTGACCAGCACCCGGACCGGACCGTTGTTGTATATGCCAATACATCTGCAGCTGTGAAAGCCCGATCGGACTGGGTGGTGACTTCCAGTATCGGTCTTGATGTTGTCGAACATCTGGCAGCAGAAGGGCAAAAAATTATCTGGGCCCCGGACAAACACCTCGGTTCCTATATTCAGGAGAAAACCGGTGCCGATATGCTGTTATGGGATGCGGCCTGTATCGTTCATGAGGAATTCAAATTTCGCGGGCTTCGGGATATGCGCAAACTCTATCCAGAAGCTGCCGTACTGGCTCACCCCGAGTCGCCGGAGTCGGTGCTTGAACTGGCTGACTTTGTAGGCTCCACCTCGCAGATGATTAATGCCGCCCAGGAAATGGACAACGATATATTCATCGTGGCGACAGACAAAGGCATCTTTCATAGAATGCGTCAGTTGGTGCCCGATACCACATTTATTGCTGCGCCTACAGTAGGCACTGGTGCCACCTGTCGCAGCTGCGCCCATTGTCCATGGATGGCGATGAATTCACTGCCACGGCTTTATGACGCCTTGCTCGATCTTGGCCAGGAAGTGAAAGTGGATCGTGAGTTGGGCGAGCGCGCTATGGTGCCGTTACAGAGGATGCTGGACTTCGCTGTTGAGCAGCAGCTGACGGTTAAGGGTAGCGCCTGATTACACGACTTGTGTATTTTCAGGGCGCCGCAGGATCGCTTGCCGGTTAACCTGCCAGTTCTGCTTCTAAAGCCTGGAGATCCCTGATTCGTTGCTGAACTGCAGCGGCCGCAGCGCCATTGGAGGGCTTTGAGGCTTCAATGTCCAGGGCAAACTGCAGCTGCTGGCGGGCGAGGCGGAAATCTCCAACCAGGATGAAATACTCGGCACGAGCCTGGTGAACTTTGCTGATGTCGCCTGCCTGGCCCTGGGTTTCGGCGATGAGATACCAGATTGAGTAGTCCTCGGGTCTGGTTTTGACGTGGCTCTCCAGGATATCGGCAGCTTCCTGATAGCGACGGGATTGAATCAGAGCATCGGCGTAGGCCATGGTCAGTGGATGGTTGCCAGGATTAATCATGAGGTATCGTTGCAGGAAATCCGCTGCCAGCCCGGCTTCATTCTGGGCAGTAAGAATTTCCGCCTGAGTGACCAGGTAGCTGATGCGATTTGGATCTTTCTCCAGTAACGGTGCCAGCGTATCGTTGGCCATTGCATAGTCACTGTTTTCCCAATAAGCCATAGCCAGCCCGTATCGGGCCCCGTTGCGGCTTACTTCGGTATCCGCGGCATCAAGCAGCCGTTGATACTCAATAATGGCATCCTCCTTATTGGGCATGTAGTGAGTTACCACTCGGGCGCGCATCAGCAGGTATTCCAAATGTTCAGAATAAGCCCGTTGCGGATAACGGGAGGCACGTCCGCGGCTGTCAGCAATCCGTGATTCGGTTACCGGGTGTGACAGCAGGAATTCAGGCGGTCTGGTGCCGTACCGGTTGGCCGCAGCGAGGCGCTGAAACAGCATGGGCATGGTGTCGGGATCGTAGCCGGCATCAAACAATGTCTTTATGCCTACCCGATCAGCTTCGGCTTCATTGCTGCGGCTGAACCGCAGCTGGTTTTCAAGAGCCCGACCCTGGGTTGCCATCAGGGCTGCTTGACCATGACCCGCATCCGATGTTGCCATTACCACGATGCTGGCCAGTAATGCCGCCATCTGACCCACCCGGGCAGTCTCAGCCTGCTCGATCCGGCGGGCAAAGTGACGCTGGCTTACGTGAGCCAGCTCATGGGCTATTACTGAAGCAAATTCGCCCTCGGTTTCCGCGTTGAGAAAGAGCCCGGTATTAACGCCGATTACACCGCCCGGAACGGCAAAAGCATTGATGGTCTCACTGTCGACGATGATGAACGCCAGCCGGTGATCCCGCAGTTCACTTTTCGAGGCAAGTCGGTAAGACAGGTTTTCCAGGTAATTGTTCAGCAGCGGATCGGAAATGGTGGGCGTCGAGCGGCGCAGCGAACGCAAAAACTCGCGCCCCAGTTTGTGCTCCTGTTCCATGGAGACATAACCGGAAATACGATCTCCAAGGCTTGGCAGGGAATTCTGGGCGCTGATTGCAGGGCACAGCAGCAGCAGGGAAAGTGCCGCTATAGTATTCAAGCAGGTTGATCTGGACATAAATCCACTCATACGCTTATTTGACCACCAGTATCATAGAAAAATTCCAGCCTTTGGTTAAGTAAAATGGTCGCTTTTTTCCCTCTTTCAACCACTTATATCGTGTTTCACGCCATTCTGCTGGGCAGTTTGGGGAAATGGTTGGTAAAATGCGGGTATGCAAAATATCGACGTGGACCTCGAACTGGATGTCAGCGGGCTGCAGTGCCCCATGCCTTTGCTGAAGGCCAAGCTGGCTCTCAATGGCCTGGATTCCGATCAGGTTCTGAAGGTGATTGCCACGGACCCGGGCTCGGAGAAAGATTTTCACCTGTTTATCGAGCAAAGCAGTCATCAGATTCTGGATTTCCAGAAAAACGAGCACAGCTACTATTACTGGATTAAAAAGGGCTGAAATGAAGCCCTCAGGTCAAGGCAAGGGAACCTTTGGTTGACTATGAATAAACTTTGCGGGAGGTTCCCTAGTGCGCAAGCTTCTGCATGATTTTTATCAGCGCTACTTTCACGACGAAGAATCCCTGATTCTGCTCGTCCTGTTAGCGGTCGCGCTGTTGATTCTGTACCTGTTCGGTGACGAACTGTCGCCGGTGTTCGCAGCGATAATCATCGCCTACCTGATGCATTCTCCCATCAAGCAACTGATGTCAATGGGAGTCCCGCGAGTAGCTTCTTTCACCCTGGTTTATACCCTGTTTATGGGTGCTTTCCTCGGATTATTGCTGGTGGTGTTACCGCAAGTGTGGAACCAACTGACCCGCCTGGTCAACGAACTGCCCAGGCTTATCAGTCAATGGCAGGATTCGTTAATGCTGTTGCCAGAATATTACCCGAGCCTGTTTACCGAACAACAGGTGGAAGAGCTGGTCAGAAGTGCGCGCGGTGAGCTGGCAAACCTTGGCCAGACGGTATTGTCATTATCCATAGGCAGTATTCCGAGAGCGGTGTCACTGGTGATTTTTGTCGTGCTGGTTCCTATCCTGGTTTTCTTCGTGCTTAAGGACCGAGACCAGTTAATCCGCTGGACTACCAACTTTCTGCCACGAAACCGCCCGCTGATGATAAAAATATGGCAGGAAATGGACCTGCAGCTTTCCAACTATATTCGCGGCAAGGTGCTGGAAATATTTCTGGTGGGCTCGGTTACTTACCTGATATTTATATTACTGGGTCTGGACTACGCTACGTTGCTGGCAGTGATGGTCGGTCTCTCTGTGGTTGTTCCCTACATCGGTGCAACGTTGGCGGCAGTTCCAGTGATTGCCGTAGCCTATGTGCAGTGGGGAGTGGGTGGCGAGTTTTACACCGTCACGATTGCCTACATGATTATTCAAATTGTTGACGGCAATGTGCTGGCGCCTGTCATATTTTCCGAAACCAATAATTTGCACCCGGTTGCGATTATTGCCGCGGTTCTGGTATTTGGTGGTATCTGGGGAATGGCCGGAGTTTTCTTCGCTATCCCATTAGCCACTTTTATCAAGGCAATTATCAATGCCTGGCCATCAAGGGTACAATCGCTTGCTAACGGGGGCAGCGGGTAAAACAATGATCAACGGCAGCATCGTCGCTATCGTCACGCCAATGGATGAGGACGGGGAGATCGATTTTCCAGCATTCGATCGCCTGTTGGAGTGGCATGTAGAGTCCGGCACCGACGCGGTCGTGGTGGTTGGAACGACTGGTGAATCGGCTACGCTTTCGACACAGGAGCATTGCGATCTTGTGGCGCATTGTGTTCAGACAATCAATGGCCGCATGCCAGTAATCGCCGGAAGCGGATCAAACTCCACCCAGGAGGCATTGTTTTTTACCGAATCCGCAAAGTCTCATGGTGCTGATGCCTGCCTGCTGGTAACTCCTTATTACAACAAGCCCAGCCAGGAAGGTTTGTATCAGCATTTCAAGACAATCGCGGAAAGCATCGATATTCCGCAGATCCTTTACAACGTGCCGGGTCGTACCGCCTGCGACCTGCTGCCCGAAACTGTCGCAAGACTGGCGGACCTGTCCAACGTAATCGGGATCAAAGAGGCGACTGGCAGTGTTGAGCGGGCGCAACAGGTGATTGATCGTTGCGGTGACAAGCTGGCAGTTTACAGCGGTGACGATCCAATTGCGATGGAGTTGATGCTGAGTGGAGCCAAGGGGAACATTTCGGTGACCGCAAATGTCGCGCCGGCGATCATGCATCAATTGTGTGAGGTGTCTATGGCCGGGGATCGTGAACTGGCTACTACGCTGAATGACCGGGTTGCACTACTTCATGACCGACTGTTTCTGGAATCAAATCCGGTACCAGTGAAATGGGCTCTGTATCGCATGGGTCTTATCGGGCGGGGAATACGATTACCTCTGGTGGAACTTAATGCGACATTTCATGACCAAGTAACTGAAGCAATGGCGGTTGCTGGGATTGAACTGGAGAATTGACGAAGTGATGCAGATGAAGGCATTTAAGTACCTGGTCTTGATAACGTTGGCATTGGCGCAGCTATCCTGTTCCTATCTAACTGGTGACGACGGTGTTCTGACTGGCGAGGATGGTTATTTCCGCGATCGACAGGGAGACTACCTGCAGGCTCCGGTGGCGCCGGATATGCGGGTTCCTGATCACCTCGACAGTTACACGCTGGATCAGCTTTATGTAGTCCCGGAAGAGGTGGTGCCAAATGCGGATTTTACTGCCGGCGAAATTCCACGGCCTAAACCGCTGGATACCAACAGACCGGAAGGGGTAATTATTCGCCGTTTCTCCGGGGAAAACTGGATTGTCATCGCGGCATCCCCTGGTCAGGTGTGGCCAAGGGTCAGGGATTTCTGGACGCAGCAGGGTACGGAGCTGGAATATGAGAATCCCGTAGACGGTGTAATGGAAACCATCTGGCTAAATTCTCCCACTGACCCCGATCAGCGGGAAAAATACCGTTTAACTATCGAGCCCGGAGTCCATGTTGGCAGCTCGGAAATTGCCTTGGTCCAAATTGCCAGGGAGAATTCAGCAACAGGCACTGAGCTGATCATTTGGCCTCAGCTTTCTGAATCTGAGGATCGCGAGTTTGCGCTGTTGCAAGAAATATCCCAGTACCTGGCAGATCGCACAGATATCTACAGCTCTTCCTCGGCGAGCCTGTTGGCAGGCAGCCTGGAAAGCGATACCAAAGCAAATTTTCTGGAAGATCGTGGTCTGGGCCCGTCGCTGGAACTACGGGTTAGTGTGAATCGCGCATGGGGTCAGGTTGCACAGGCATTGGGAGATGCTGGTATCAACATCACCAGCCGTGACCAGGATGCGCTGCTGTTCCAGGTTGAGTTTGCCGGATTCACGCAAGAGGATGATTCCAGCGGCTTCTTTTCACGTGTATTCAATCGTGAAGACGGGGACGATGAGACACTAAATCGCTATCAGGTCACTCTACAGGAAGCCAGCGATCTGGTCCGCGTCACAGCGCAGCCGCTAAATGATGAGTCTCTGGCGGGCCTTGAAGCCAATCTGTTACAGGCAATACTGTCCAATCTTTGAAAAAAGCTGGTGTCAACAGGACCGCAAGGCTGCTGCCAGTTCTTCAACACTATTCACGGAATCGAGGCCTGACTTAGTTATTCTGTTTGTCACCTCGAAGCAACCCTGAGCTATGCTGGAAACCATCGATACCAACTTACTTCTGATAATTGCCGGTGCGCTACTGGTGCTGGCAGTGCTGATTACCTATTTACTGGTGAATGGAAAGGTCAATAGACGACAGATGGAGCTTGCTGCCCTTTCTGAACGGTTGCAGGGCAAATTGGAAGAACTGAGTGCGCTACAGGGGGAGTTAAGTTTACTTGAGCAGCAAACTACCGGTTTGAACGCTGACAATACGCATTTACGTGAACAGGTAGTGAGGTTGCAGTCTGAGTTAAGTAGTGAGCGGCAGAAGTTCGAGGAGAAGCTCAGTTTGCTGGAAGGCGCCAGGGAGCAGATGACTCTGCAGTTCAAACAGTTGGCCAGTGATATCCTGGAGGACAAGTCCAGGCGTTTTACCCGCAGCAACGAAGAGAACATTGCGCAGATACTCAAGCCTTTGCAGGAAAAGATACAGCACTTTGAAAAACGAGTTGAAGAAACCTATGACCGGGAATCCAAGGAGAGGTTTTCTCTGGCTCGTGAAATCAAAAATCTTCAGGAATTGAATGCACGTATCAGCGAGGACGCAATAAATCTGACCAACGCATTAAAAGGAGATAATAAAGCGCAAGGTACCTGGGGTGAAATGATCCTGGAGTCGATACTGGAAAAATCGGGACTGGTTAAAGGTCGTGAGTACGAAGTGCAGGTTAGTATGAAAGCTTCAGATGGCAGCCGCAGTCAGCCGGACGTGATAGTCCATATGCCGGAATCGAAGGATATGGTTATCGATGCCAAAGTTTCGTTGAAAGCCTACGAGGCCTACTGTAGCGAAGAAGACTCCGACCGAAAGAGCGAGCTACTGAAGCAGCATATCCAGTCAATCCGTACCCATGTGAAGGGGCTTTCAGCAAAGGACTATCAGCACCTGGGATCGCTGAACTCATTGGACTTCATTCTGCTTTTTATGCCTGTCGAGGCGGCATTTTCAGTGGCTGCGCAACACGATACTGAATTGTTCATCAACGCTTTCGAGAAAAATATAATTATTGTCGGCCCTTCGACATTGTTGACCACGCTGCGAACTGTACAGAATCTCTGGCGCATGGCCCAGCAGAATCAGAATGCACTGGAGATTGCCAATCGAGCGGGGGCGCTGTACGACAAGTTTGTCAGCTTCGTGGAAGACCTGGAAGAAGTAGGCGGCAAGCTTGAAGCGGCTCAGCGCAGTTATGACAGAGCCCACAATAAACTGCAGACTGGGAGGGGCAATCTGATAAGTCGCACTGAAAACCTCAAGAAGCTGGGAGCCAAAGCAACCAAGCAGCAGAACAAGGAATTGCTCCAGTCAGCGGAACTCGATGTGCAACAGGATGCCCTGCCAGAACCGGTTCAGGATGAGGCGGCCGGGGACCGGGAGACTCACTAGTGACTGCCGAAGTGCTCGAATTTCTACCTTGCGAAACGCCGGATTCCTGGGTGAACGCGGCACTGGCGAACCTCGATGATCTGCTGATCGATCATGCTAATTGTGAAAAGAAGGCGGCTGCCACTGCCATGAACCTTATTCATCGTCATGTAGATAAACCTGATCTGCTGACGGTTATGGCGCGCCTGGCAAGAGAAGAATTGCTGCATTTTCAACAGGTGGTGGATGTCATGACGGAGCGCGAGATCAATTACCGGCGGCTGGGACCATCGCGTTACGCGGGGAGTCTCAGGCAGCACATCGATTACGACCAGCAGGGCGGACTAATCGATACTCTGATTGTCGGCGCGCTTGTTGAGGCGCGATCTTGCGAACGGTTCAACAAGCTTGTGCCGTATCTTGATGAGCGGCTGGCTAAATTTTATCGAGGCCTGGTCAGATCGGAATCGAGACACTTTCACGATTATCTCGATCTTGCCCGTAAGTATTCGAACGCCGAGTTGCAGTCGCGACTCGACTATTTTTCAGCTATAGAAAGAGACCTGATACTTTCCAGAGACAACCAGCTACGTTTTCACAGTGGCGTTCCAGAGGTTTCCTAGTGAATGGTGTCAGAAACACCCGGTTGGGTAGTGGTCAGGTCGCCTGGCAGGGCCCATTCCTTTCGAACAACAACCAGGTCATGCTGATCCAGCTGAACGTTGTCGCCGCTGGGTGCCGTTATCTGGTCCAGCAAGACGCAGCCGATCTCATCGTCCAGTGAGACTATGACGGCCGGCTTGAAGCCATCGATGGTGTCGAGGCTGATTCTTTCGCCCATTCTATATTCGACGCTACCACCACAGTTTGTCGGAGCCGGTTTAATGACATCATCGGCGGGATAAGGGATGGAAAAACGGGCAGCGGCGACGATGTGCATTATTCGCAGCACTGATTCGTCGGCCAAATCCAATTCAATCTGCTCGTATTCATCGGCTTCTTCCCTTTCATCAAGCGTGGTGCGCAGCAGGCTGAGAAACAGGTCCAGGTCTGTCTTGTTCCATTCGATATCTACTGGATAATCTGACTGAGCAGATTTTTGCGGCGGCGAAAGGATGTCGGTTTCTATCTCGACTTCGGCCACTTCACGTCGACTCTGGTTGGATAGGACAATGCTGACCGCATCGCTGCCCTGGCCCAATTCGTCAGTGAGGCGCCAGAAAATGCTGTGTCCCGAAGCAAAAACCATGATTTAAATACCTTTTAATGGCTACCCGTAGTGGCTATCAGTAATAGCCACCTGCATTTTGTTGCGAAATTTAGCCTTCACCTCAATCTATCAGTTATCCGGGCTCTATGAAACCCCACGAACTGGTCCTTTCAGTTCTGACAATTCTCCGGTCGAGTCAGGTTCTCCCCCAGTCTTTGTTCCAGCCGGTTCAATTGTGAGCAGGATAACTGACCATTACCGGTCAGGATAACTGCCGTCAGGCTGTTCATACCAAGCAATGGCGAAATATCAGTCAGCGGGTTGAACGGAATGCTGAGCCCACTTAACTGGCGCAAAGAAGCCAGTGGCTGCAGGTCGGAAATATTGTTCACCGCCAGGTCAAGAAAGCGGAGATTACGAAACTGCTCTATCCCCCGAAGGTCCGCGACTTCGGCGCTGGCACAGGAAAGTACTCCCAGTTCTGAAGGATTGAGGATGTTCTGCTGGGTGAGAGCCAGATTTACACAACCCTGAAGGTTTGGATCAGTCAGCTGCAACAGGTCGGCAGGAATCCTGGGATCATAGACAGACTGATTGTTAACCGTCACTAGGTATTGACGATTGCAACCTGCAGAGCCTGCTACCAATACCAATACCAAGACCGGGTATGCTAAGTTTTTCAGTCTCAAAACAAGTTGTCCATTCAGGCTGTGAGCCCCTGATCATAGCGTATAGCTGCCAGGGAGAGTAGTGATCCGCTTCGTGAACCGAGTCATCTGCCAAGGCTGGCATTTCGGGGTCAGGGCGGTTAGTATGCCGCCTCAATCTTCGCGATTGGCAATAAGCAAACGCCTGATTACCGGGCAAGGAATGGATAATGAACATGGTCAAAACTCTAAAGCTCTGTACGCTCCTGGCAGCATCCATGAGCCTGGCAAACAGTAGCTTCGGGCAGGACGCGGATCTGCAGGACGAAGACAGCCGCATTGCCTACAGTATTGGTGTGAACATTGGTCAAAGCCTGTTACAGCAGCAGTTGCTGGAAGGCATCGATTTTGAGACCTTTGTTTTGGGTTTGCGAGATTCGGTGAGCGGTGATACTCGATTGAGCAACGAAGAGATTATTGCTTCCATTCAGGTTTTCCAGCAACGAATGATGGAGCAACAACAGGCACAGATGGCTTCCATGCGTCAGGAAGGCGAAAATTTCATGGCAGCCAATGCCGAGAATGACGGCGTAGTGGTACTGGATTCCGGTCTGCAATACCTGGTACTTGAATCAGGCGATAACGGAGCGCCATCTCCTACTGCAAGCGATGCTGTGCTGGCGCATTATCACGGCACTTTTGTTGATGGTTCCGTGTTCGACAGCTCTGTCGATCGGGGTGAACCTGCACAGTTTGGTCTTAACCAGGTCATTGCCGGTTGGACTGAAGCATTACAGCTTATGAAAGTAGGTGACAAGTGGCGTCTTTTCATACCCTACAACCTGGCTTATGGTGAAACAGGGTCTCCGCCGGTAATTCCGCCATTTTCCACTTTGATTTTTGATGTGGAATTACTCGAAATTCGTTAGTGGCTGCTAGAAACTGACTGGCGATACAGCAGACAGAAAATGGATAAGCAGACTTTTAACGAAGGATTGCTTGCCTTTATCCGGCAATCGCCAACTCCGTTTCATGCGTCGGAGAGCATTGCCGGTCAGCTTGAGGCAGCAGATTTCACATTGCTTGACGAAAGTGAAAGCTGGAATTTGCGCCAGGGCGGCAGTTATCTGGTAAAACGAGACGGCTCTATCATTGCCTTTCGGGTCGGCAGGCAGTCAGTTCTTGATTCCGGTATCCATCTGGCTGGAGCGCACACCGACAGCCCTTGTTTAAAAGTGAAGCCGGTTGCCGAACGCAGTGCAAACGGCTATCTGCAACTGGGTGTAGAAGTCTACGGTGGTGCGCTGTTGAATCCTTGGTTCGACCGCGATCTGTCGTTGGCCGGTAAACTGTCATTCCTGACTGATAGCGGCCAGCTTGAAACCTGCCTGATCGATTTAAAGCGACCGATTGGGGTAATTCCCAGTCTGGCTATTCACCTGGATCGGGAAGCAAACCAAAGCCGTGCTATTGATGCACAGAAGCATTTGCCACCGGTACTGCTGAGTCTTCAAGAAGGTCAGGCTTACAGCTTCGAAGAATTCCTGCTGACCACTGTGTGTAACGAGCCCGGGCGCTCCAGCGCTGCAAAGATTTTGTCCCATGAACTGTTTTTCTATGACACACAGCCCCCAGCAATAGTGGGTTTGCAGAACCAGTTTATTGCTGGTGCGCGTCTGGATAATTTGCTTAGCTGTTATCTGATTACCCAGAGTTTACTGGCGGCGAGTGGTGAATACACATCGCTGATGGTCTGCAACGACCATGAAGAGGTTGGCAGTGCTTCTGCCTCGGGCGCGCAGGGCCCGTTTCTGAAATCGGTATTGCAGCGATTGGTGAACCAGGAAACTACGGCGAGCGACGCTCTGGAAAGAGTGATTCGCCGGTCTTTACTACTGTCAATCGATAATGCTCATGGTGTCCACCCCAACTATGCTGATCGTCACGACCCAGCCCACGGCCCACAGCTGAATGCCGGGCCGGTAGTCAAAATAAATGCCAATCAACGCTACGCCAGCAATACCGAATCGGTGGCGCAATTTCTCGCTTGCTGTGACAAGGCTGGCGTTAAGTCTCAGTCGTTTGTCATGCGAAGCGACCTTGCCTGTGGCAGCACGATAGGGCCGCTGACGGCAACGGAAACGGGGATTACTACGGTGGATGTCGGTGTACCCACTTTTGCCATGCATTCTATCCGCGAGCTGGCCGGAGCGGACGATGCAGAACAACTTTACCGGGTAGTCAACGCATTTTTTGATCGCTAGGGAATCCCAGTTCAGTCAGTGGCTCACTGAGGTAGAAGGTCGCGCGGCTCCTGTTCACCGAATTTCACCTGTTGTTTTTTTAAGGCACGAATGATGAAGCGGGTCGGGCTCAGGCTGGCTGCCATGGCAGCTGGCAGTGGCAGGCATTGGCCACTGATGAGGCTCGCCAGATATTCCGCCGAGAGTGGACAACTGGCTAAGCCATAGGAGCCATGAGCACTGTTTACATAGAGGCCGGGATGATAATTGCCGGTCTGATCGATCGTGGCGTCGGCATTTCGCTGCAGTGGCGCAAATACTTTTATAAAGTCGTGATAGTCGGGTACCGCGCCGACTATAGGGAAATAATCGAGGGCATTGCAGCGCACTGATGAACGAGAACCATCAGCGGTGAGCTTTAGCTGTTCCGGGCTGGCGAATGCCCCCTGAATGCCTTGCAGATTGTCCCTGTCTTCCTCGGCGCTAATCCGGGTATCAGTAGTCTTGCTTTGATAGCTTGCACCAATACTGTGCGAGCCATTGTCGGCTGGGCAAATATATTTTCCGGTGATTACCACCTTGCTCAAATTGCAACTGTTGGCGTTACAGGATGCCTGGGTCAGCTGGCCACGAACAGGAACAACCGGGAGAAAGCTGGTCTGAGACAGACTTTTGACCAGGTAGCTGTTGCTCAGTACCGCTACCGGGGCCTCGATAATCACCCTGTCACCGCTGATTATCTGCCATTGATTGTTGATGCGGCGCAGTTCGGTGACTTCTTCATGATTGATCAGCTGCAGGTTTGCTGGGGTGATACATTCAAGATAGGTTCGACACAGTTCAGCGGGGCGTAGCCAGCCACCATGGGGGAGATAGAGCGCGTCGGCGGACAACGTCAATCCGGCTTCCTCGCTTGCCTGTTGTGCAGTGAGTGCCGTCAGTACATTGTGGTTGTAGTAGTCTTCGGGATTCAGCAATAGCTTGCGCAAGCCTGGACGGTCGTTCTCGGGTATTCGGATAATACCGCCAGAATGCCAGCCCAGATCACGAATCCGCTGCAACTGATTGAATTGTCGATGGGCGTAGAGTAAGGCATGAAGATAGAATCGAGATTGTGTAGAACGCTCGGCAGACAGGCGTGGCTGCAGAACTCCTTGACGATTGCCGGATGCCCCTGTGGCAATATCCGCCGCTGAATCAACAAGTGTCACCTGCCACCCTTTACGGGCAAGATTATAGGCAGTACTGCAACCCGCCAGTCCGGCGCCAATGACTACAGCTTCGTTTCGTGACGGTTCCCTGCTGTTTGTCCGGTGCCACGAGGTAGAGTGTTCTGTCAGTACAGGGGTCCCTGTTTCTGGCACGTTAGCGGGCAGTTCCTTGCGTGCCAGTAACATGTCCCGTTTGCTGCCAAAGCCGGGAGCGCGATCCAGCCGAAAACCAACGTCTTGCAGGTTTCGGCGCAACTGGCCGGCCACGCTGTAAGTGCTGACGGTTGTGCCGTGCCTGCTTTGATGCCACATACGCCTGGCAATGGACTCATTCCAGAGGTCAGGATTTTTGGCTGGTGCAAATCCGTCCATGAACCAGCAATCGACGGTTGCCGCACAATCTGGGAACAATTCAGACATCCCCTCCAGCGCGTCCCCGTAGTAAAGGTCCAAGGTGACTTCAGGGCTGAGACAGAGTCTGTGCAGTCCCGCTGTGTGGTCGATTGCCATCTCCAGGAACTGTGAGCTGTATTTCTCCAGTTCAGGCCACAGTGCATGGGCCTTGCGCAGATCTTCCATGCTTAGGGGATGCTTTTCGAATGCCAGATAATGGAGCTGCAGGTTTTCAATAGACAGTTTTTCCAGCAATTGCCAGCAAAGCAGGAAGTTCAGGCCGGTGCCAAAGCCAAGCTCTGCGATGAAAAAAGATGTTGTGGAATTGCGACGTTCCTGCCAGCGAGTCGTGAGATTGTTGCCATTGATAAAGACATGTGCACTTTCCGCAAGCCCGCCCTGGCTGGAAAAATAGATATCATTGAACTGTCTGGAAAAAGGAGTGCCATCATCCAGCCATTCAATTTCTGCATTTTGTATTTCCGACAAGCCTGGTGTACCTGACAACGTAGTCGACAACAAACGTTCGATGGCCGATACCTTAACATATTCGCTTTGAATCCACTTCGGGCATGGTAGTCATGGATGGTGTGGTACGGATTGTGATCATGAATGTTCGAGAGTCGACAGATCACAGAAGTAGATTCTGACAGTCATTACGGTAAAATGCCGCCTTGTCTCAAGATTGACCTGTGAGCAGAAAGGACCGCCTTACATGGAAATTAATGCACAGCTGACGCACCTGAAAGAACTCCGAGAGAGAACTGGTACCCTTAGGGGGTTTCTTTGACTACGATTTAAAGAAAGAGAGACTTGCTGAGGTTGAACTGGAACTGGGAGAGTCCTCGGTCTGGGATGATCCTGATCGGGCTCAGGCTCTAGGCAAAGAACGGTCCAACCTGGAGCTGGTGGTCAATACGATTGGAGCCCTGGATTCTGGCCTGATTGACGTTGAAGAGTTGCTTGTGCTGGCTGATGAGGAAAGCGATCAGGAGCTGCTGCAGGAAGCTATCAAGGATCTTGGGGAACTGTCTGGCAGACTCGAGAAGCTGGAATTTCATCGCATGTTTGCCGGTGAAATGGACGCCTCAAATGCGTATCTGGATATACAGGCAGGTTCCGGCGGCACCGAAGCTCAGGATTGGGCCGAAATGCTGCTCCGCATGTACCTGCGCTGGGGTGAAGACAAGGGTTTCGATGTGGAACTGGTTGAAGTGTCGGCCGGTGAAGTGGCTGGCCTCAAGAGCGCTACCATCTATTTTCGCGGTGAATTTGCTTTCGGCTGGCTGCGCACTGAAACAGGTGTTCACCGGTTGGTTCGGAAGTCTCCTTTCGACTCCGGTAACCGTCGCCATACTTCATTTGCATCGGTATTCGTGTCTCCCGAAATAGAAGACGATATCGAGATTGATCTTGATATGTCTGACGTGCGGATTGATACCTACCGTTCCAGCGGTGCTGGTGGGCAGCATGTCAACAAGACTGATTCCGCAATTCGTCTCACTCACGAACCCAGTGGAATAGTAGTGCAATGTCAGAGTCAGCGGTCTCAGCACAAGAACAAGGAAATGGCAATCAAGCAACTGAAGGCCAAGCTCTACGAAATGGAAGAGCTGAAGCGCAAGGAAGATATGCAGTCCATTGAGGATTCGAAAGCTGATATCGGCTGGGGTAGCCAGATTCGCTCATACGTACTCGATCAGTCACGTATCAAGGATTTGCGTACGGGCGTGGAAGACACGAATACCGGCGCTGTACTGGACGGCAATCTGGACAAATTTATCGAAGCTAGTTTGAAAATGGGACTATAGGCTACAAGCATGAGCGAACACCTGGACGACAATCAGATTATCTCCTTGCGGCGAGAGAAGCTCGCGAGTATCAGAGAAAAACGCAATCCTTTTCCCAACGATTTTCGTCGCGACATTGTGGCTGTCGATCTGGACCACCAGTTCGGAGACAAAGACCGAGAACAGCTGGAGGCAATTGATCATGTAGCGCAGGTTGCCGGCCGGGTGATAAGGATGCGTGGTCCCTTTGTGGTCATTCAAGATGAAACCGGACCGATTCAGCTTTACATGAGCAATAAGACGCTCCCGGAGGATCAGGCAGAAGAGCTCAAGAAGATGGATCTGGGTGACATTATTGGTGCCGAGGGTTCGGTATTTCGTACCGGAAAAGGTGAGCTGACCATCAGGGTGGCCAGTTTCAGGTTGCTTACCAAGTCATTGCGGCCACTGCCTGACAAGTACAAAGGACTGACCGATACCGAGGTCAGGTATCGGCAGCGTTATCTGGACCTGATTGTAAATGAGCAGTCACGTTCGGTATTTATTACTCGTTCCAGAATAGTAAATTTTCTGCGTTCTTACTTTGGTGGGCTTGGGTTCATGGAGGTCGAAACTCCAATGATGCACGTGATTCCCGGTGGCGCCACTGCCAAGCCGTTTATTACCCATCACAACGCTCTGGATCAGGAGATGTACCTGCGGGTGGCGCCGGAGTTGTTTCTCAAGCGCTTGACTGTCGGCGGCTTCGAGCGGGTGTATGAGATCAATCGCAGCTTTCGCAATGAGGGATTGTCTACGCGTCACAACCCGGAATTCACCATGTTGGAATTTTACTGGGCCTATGCCGACTACAACGATCTAATGGATTTGACAGAGGACCTTTTCCGGCGCCTGGCGGTGGAGGTTATCGGTAGCCCGGCAATCACCTATCAGGGGTCGGAGTATGATTTTTCCCAACCGTTTGCCAGACTGACGGTGCGTGAGGCAATCTTGCAACACTGTGCCGGCGTGAACGAAGATGACCTGTTGGACAGGGAGAAAGCAGCCGCCCTGGCTGAACGTTACGGTATTGCAATCGATGACTCCATGGGCACCGGTAAGATTGTCATGGAAATTTTTGAAGAGCAGGTGGAGCACAAGCTGGATCAGCCCACATTCATTACCGCGTACCCGACGGAGGTTTCACCTCTTTCGAGAAGGAACAATGAAAATCCTGAAGTGGCCGACCGATTTGAATTGATCATAGGCGGACGGGAATTGGCAAATGGTTTTTCGGAACTGAATGATGCTGAAGACCAGGCAGAGCGCTTTCATGCCCAGGTGCAGCGTAAAGACGCCGGCGACGATGAAGCTATGCACTATGATGAAGACTACATAACTGCACTGGAGTACGGCATGCCCCCAACTGCAGGTGAAGGTATTGGCGTAGACCGTCTTGTCATGCTGTTTACCGATTCACCGTCGATTCGTGATGTGTTGCTGTTCCCGCACATGCGGCCTCAGCATCACGAAGAATAGTGCCTTTCTATGACGGACTTTGACGGCTCCAGAATCCAATTGCATGAATCCTGGAAATCGCTGCTCCTGGAAGAGTTTCAGCAACCATACATGAACTCGTTACGGGAGTTTCTGGCAAGCCAGAAGAAGCTGGGCAAGACTGTCTATCCGCCAGGGCAGTTGATCTTCAATGCCTTGAATTCAACACCGTTTGAGAAGGTCAAAGTAGTAATACTGGGTCAGGATCCGTATCACGGTGCTGGTCAAGCGCATGGCTTGTGCTTTTCAGTGAGCTCGGGCGTTGCACCTCCTCCCTCGTTGCAGAATATTTTCAAAGAACTGGAGTCTGATCTGGGCATCGAGCGACCCTCCCATGGTTGTCTAGCTCACTGGGCCGAGCAGGGGGTATTGCTGTTGAATGCGGTACTGACGGTTGAAGCGGGTAATGCTGCTTCCCACGAGGGGCGAGGTTGGGAACGTTTCACCGACGCAGTGGTAGGCAAGGTGAATGCGGAAAAAGAGCATGTGGTGTTTCTGTTGTGGGGCAGTTATGCCCAGAAAAAAGGCAGCATCATCGATGGGCAACGACACCTGGTGCTGAAAGCGCCTCACCCGTCGCCTTTGTCAGCCAGCCGGGGATTTTTCGGCTGCCGACATTTCTCCAGGGCGAACAGCTATCTGGTTGAAAGCGGCCAGCAGCCTATTGACTGGGCGCTGCCTGTGACAGGTTGAGTTCAGTTACTCGCCCTGGTAACGACAGCCGCTTGTGCAGGTTTCCCGGATTTCAATTTCCACCAGTTGCGGGAGCGTTGGTTTAAGACGTTGCCAGATCCATCTGGCAAGATTTTCACTGGTAGGGTTTTCCAATCCGTCGATATCGTTCAGATAATAATGATCCAGCTGTTCCCAAACAGGCTTGAATGCAGTGGCTAAATCGGCGAAATCCATGACCCAGCCGGACTGGCTGCCGACGGGGCCGGAAACAACCACCCGGACCATGAACGAATGGCCATGCAGGCGCGCACATTTGTGGCCTTCAGGTACGTTGGGAAGCCGGTGCGCAGCTTCAAAGGTGAATTCCTTATAGATTTTCATCCGAGAGTCCGTTGTGTGCAATTGGGTGTTATCACGGACGCGAAAGTCTACCGGTGCACAGCCCGGTTGTATAGACTTGCTCAGAGGATTGCAGTTTTATTGACATAAACCCGCAAGTCGGTAAAATGCGCGTCTCCCTTTTCAGCGGGTGGTTAGCTCAGTTGGGAGAGCGTCGCCCTTACAAGGCGAATGTCGGGGGTTCAAATCCCTCACCACCCACCAATCTCGGGTGTTTTGACAAGGGTACTTTACAAGAGTGTTTTGCAAGAGTGTTTTGCAAGAGTGTTTCGAATAATTTGAGGCAAGCAGCGGACTATAGAAAGTTATTCTATAAGACGTAATTCTTAGAAAGTATCTCTATAAGAAGTCACTCATTAGAAAGTATAATGAGGAGAATGCTGAGAAGGTTAGCGGACCGGTAGTTCAGCTGGTTAGAATGCCGGCCTGTCACGCCGGAGGTCGCGGGTTCGAGTCCCGTCCGGTCCGCCACTTTTCACTTTTTCTGCTTTTTACCTTTTTAGACCCCATTTTCTTGATGTTCGAGTCCTTACCGGCCACCCCCAAGCTGGAAGTAATTGACGATCCTTTTCTTTGTCAGTCCGGCGTCCGCATGGAAGTCCTTCGACTGGACTGTATCCATCCACTGGTGAATGGTAACAAATGGTTCAAGTTAAAGTTGAATCTGCAACAGGCACGCAGGGATGGGTACAACCGCCTGCTCAGTTTTGGAGGTGCCTATTCCAATCATCTGCGTGCCCTGGCAGCAGCAGCTCGACTCGCAGATATGGAAAGTATTGGTATCGTCAGAGGTGAAGTTTCTGAACCACTGAATCCGGTTCTGACTTTTGCCCGTCAGCAAGGTATGGAGTTGCATGCTGTGACGCGCAGTGACTACCGAAGAAAGCAGGAAGCAGAATTCATCGCCGAGCTGGTCGCGCGGTTCGGTGACTTTTACTTGATACCGGAAGGAGGCAGTAACCGTCAGGGAGTGACAGGATGCAGCCAGATAATGGAATATCTGGCGCCGGTACTGGCAGATTCAAGCTGCCAGAGAACCCTCGTTGCAGTGGCTTGCGGTACCGGGGCAACCCTGGCGGGATTAATAAGGGGTGCGCAGGAGCGCAGACTCCCGGTCGAGTGTCTTGGTGTCGCTGTGTTGAAAGGAGCAGAATTTCTGCATGCTGAAATCCAACAGTGGCTGGGGCCGGAACAGGATTGCTTCAGTTGGCGGCTGAATACTGCCTACCATTGTGGTGGGTATGCCAAAAGCACTCCGGAATTGACTGACTTTATTACCAGTTTCCAGGCAAATACCGGAATTCCACTGGAGCCGGTATACACGGGCAAGCTCGTTTACGGGCTATACAAGTTGATTGAAAGCGGGGCTATCGATGAAGGCAGCCGGATTATCTGGCTACATACGGGAGGCGTGCATTAACACTTTAAAATACAAGGCATTAAGACTGATAGTTAATGTCCATAATAACTGCGGTACCAGGCCACGAAAGCGCCAATGCCCTGTTCGATACCGGTACTGGGTTTGTAACTCATCTCCCTGACCAGATCGCTTACATCGGCGAAGGTGGCCGGAACATCGCCAGCCTGCATGGGCAACATGTTTTTCTCGGCGGTTTTACCCAGACATTTCTCCAATGTTTCGATGTAGTCCATCAGCTTGACTGGATTATTGCTGCCGATGTTGTAGACCCTGTAAGGTGCCGCACCAGTTCCAGGGTCAGGGTTTTCACCATTCCAGCCGGGGTCGGGTTGCGCTACTTTGTCCAGAGTCCTGATCACCCCTTCTACAATGTCATCAATATAGGTGAAGTCCCGCAGGTGATTGCCGTGATTGAATACGTCGATTGGCTTGTCGGCAAGGATATTACGGGTAAACAGAAACAGTGCCATGTCCGGTCGGCCCCAGGGACCGTAGACGGTGAAGAAGCGTAATCCCGTTGTTGGCAGATTGAATAGATGGCTGTAAGTATGTGCCATTAACTCATTGGCTTTCTTGCTGGCAGCATAGAGGCTTACCGGGTGATCCACGTTGTGATGAATGGAGAACGGCATATTGGTGTTGGCGCCGTAGACCGAGCTGCTTGAGGCGTAAACCAGATGCTCAACCTGCTGGTGGCGACATCCTTCAAGAATATTGACAAAACCTGCCAGGTTCGCGCTTACGTACGCTTGCGGGTGCGTCAACGAATACCGTACTCCAGCCTGAGCCGCCAGGTTAACAACTCGTTGGGGTTGCTGGGTTTTAAAAAGAGACCCGATACCTTCCGCATCTTCGAGATCCAGTCGGCAATCGGTGAACCGGTCGTGGGCGGTTAGCCGGGCCAGTCGGTCTTTCTTCAGCTGGACATCGTAGTAGTCATTCAGATTGTCGACGCCAATTACTTCGTCACCCCGTTCGAGTAGTCTAAGAGACAGAGCATGTCCGATAAAACCAGCGGTACCGGTGACCAATACCTTCATTGAGAGAATACTCCCGTTAACAAGTCAGATTTCAGTTCGTTATTGTTTGAATGTTATCAGTATCGGCAGTTAATTTCCGTGGAATAGTCGAGACTTTTTGCCTGTTACTTTGTGTCTGGGACTTTAGGCCCAGGACTTTATGTACGGAACAATAACGGCTAGGTCACGGCTGGCTGCGTGTTATACTTGCGCCAGGCTAGAAATCAAGGAACCTCTGATAAATGGCAGAGTTCAAGAAGATAGGCCTTATCGGACGGCCAGGCCACGCCGGGGTCGTCGATTCGCTTTATCGTCTGCTGACTTTCCTGCGATCCCGTGAAGTGGATATCGTAATGGACGAAGCGACCGGCAAGCTGGTGCCGGATCATGGGCAACAGGAAACCAGTCGGGAATCTCTGTCCAGACACTGCGACCTGGTTATTGTAGTCGGTGGTGACGGCAGTATGTTGAATGCTGCACAAAGTATCGCCTCTGAGAATGTTCCGGTTATTGGCGTCAATCGTGGCAGACTGGGTTTTCTTACCGACGTTTCGCCTGATGATATTGAGCAGAAGCTGGCAGAGGTGCTTGCCGGCAACTATACAGTCGAATCGAGATTTCTGCTCCAGCTTGAAGCGGTCAATAGCGATGGGTGTCGTCCTCTAGGTTGTGCGCTGAACGATGTGGTGTTGCATCCAGGTAAGGCTGCACAGATGATTGAGTTCGAGTTATTTGTAGATAATCGCTTTGTCTACAGTCAGGAATCTGACGGTTTGATAGTGGCAACGCCAACCGGTTCCACCGCTTATGCAATGTCTGCCGGTGGTCCCATCATGCATCCCCGTCTGAATGCTATTGCATTGGTACCCATTTGCCCTCACTCACTGAGCAGCCGTCCAATCGTGGTGGATGGTGATAGTGAAATAAGGCTGGTAATTGGTAACAAAGACGCAACCCTGCCGCAGGTCAGCTGCGACGGAGAGGTGAAATTTTCAGCGGTCGCTGGAGATCAGTTGATTGTGAAAAAGAAAGCCGTGGCCCTGCAGCTGATACATCCCCCTGACCACAGTTTCTATGAGGCATACCGCAGTAAGCTTGGCTGGGGTAGCAGATTGGAAAGAACGGATGATTAGGGTTGTTGGAGTCAGTATAGACAACAACCTGCGCGATCTCAGTCGATACCTCTGGCAGCAAGGCATTCAACATCGCATTATCGAGGAGTCAGGAGAGCAGGTGATCTTTGTCAGGGATCGGCACCAGGCTGACGTAGTTAGCAAGCTGGTCGAGGATTATCTGACTGGCAGGCTGCAACTGAAGGCAGTAGCACCTGTTCGCGAAGCGACTGCCAAATCCAGGTCCTCGGTTTCCAATTCCTTAACCTATCGGATTCTGCGGGTGACCTTTGTTACTCCAGTCAGCACCTTCTTGACGCTAGCCTGCCTGGTTGTTGCTTTAATTACACAGCTGGGCAGGGAAGCTTACCGGCTGGACTTCTTTTTCTACCCAAGCCTGCCAACTGGCGATTTAATAAGCCTGTTAGGGGCGATCGACAGTCCGTTAATCTTTATTCAAACCCTGACGCCGATGTTTCTTCATTTCGGCGAGCTGCATATTGTTTTCAATCTGCTATGGCTATGGTATTTCGGCAGGCAGCTGGAAGTTGTGCAATCCAGTTGGGTGTTCCTGTTTCTGGTGATCTTGACTTCATTCGTCGGGAATACGGCGCAATACCTTTACAGTGGTGCGGCCAATTTTGGTGGTTTGTCGGGGGTTGTATATGGGCTTGTGGGTTACGCGTGGGTGTTACACAATTTTGTTCCTGGTAAGCGCCTGATGATAAATGAGTCTTTGTTTGTATTTTTCATGATCGCCCTGGTTTTGATGGAGCTGCTGGCGTCGTCGTGGATTGCCTCTGCAGCTCACTTCGGCGGGCTGGTTGCCGGCTTGCTCGCCGGCGGCACGTTAGCCCTTAAAGTTCGCGTGAGGGTCGGCGGGAGCCAGTAGCTTATACAATCCCTGCCCAGGGAAAACTCGGAGAAAGAAATGCTGGAAAGCAAACCCGAAAGTATTGATGAATTGATAGATGGAATTACTCCTGAAATCTATCAGAATTTGCGCTCAGCGATTGAGCTGGGAAAATGGGAAACCGGTGAGCCGCTAAGCGATGAGCAAAAGGAGTATTGCATGCAGGCGATCATTGCTTACGAGCATCGACATGTGCCGGTAGAGCGGCGTACCGGCTTTATGAATCCGCAAGCATTGGCTGCTACCCGTTGCGCTAAACAAGAGGGCTAATGATGCAGTCCCTGGCTAAAGGCACCCTGCGTAAAATGTTGGTCAGACTGGAAAATCCTGTTGCTTACTCTCTGCGCCTGGGTGACCAGGAAATGCCTGCCAATCCACTGCTGGGTAACGAGATTGCTCTGGTTTTCAATGGCAAAATTAGCTGTGTGCACTGTGGCAGGGCAAGCAACAAGAGTTTCAACCAGGGTTACTGTTTTCCCTGTTTCCAGAAACTTGCGCAATGCGATTCCTGCATCATCCATCCCGAGAAATGTCATTTTGATCAAGGTACCTGTAGAGAACCCGAATGGGGAGAGCAGTTCTGTATGCAGGACCATATCGTCTATCTGGCGAATTCTTCTGCAATAAAGATTGGGATTACCCGTGCGACACAGATACCCACGCGCTGGATTGATCAGGGCGCCATTCAGGCGCTACCGATAATAAGAGTACGAAACCGCCTGCAGTCCGGTTTATTGGAGGTCATGTTTAAACAGCACATTACCGACAAGACCAACTGGCGAACAATGCTGAAAGCAGGCAATGATCTATTGGATCTGGAAGCAGAACGAGACCGCCTGCTGGATGCCTGCGAAGAAGAATTGCAGGAGATGCAAGAACGGTTTGGCTTTTTTGGTCTAAGTGTATTGAATGGTATAGACACACTAACCATAAACTATCCTGTTCAACAGGTGCCTGAGAAAATTTCCAGCTTCAACTTTGACAAGGATAATGAGGTACGTGGTGTTTTGCTGGGAATCAAAGGACAGTATCTGATTTTCGACAGCGGAGTAATCAACCTGCGAAGGTTTGGCGGTTACTGTGTAGAGCTTTTAAGTTGACCTGGCCGGCTGTTTTATTTGCCCCGTGGTTTTTTGTTTCTAAGCCCAGGTTAGCTCGAGATCTACTTTAACCCGAAGTTCAATTTGAATAGCTGCCTGATGTGGTGGTGACAGAGATTATGGATAGGCAATAGATGAGAGATGCCCAAGCAAGAACTATTTACCTGAAGGATTACCGACCACCAGCTTTTCTGGTGGAGCGTACCGATTTATATTTCGATTTATTCGAAGATTATGCGCTGGTCAAGTCGACGTTAACCATGCGTCGTAACGGGGAGGTTTCCGATGGTGAGGCGCTGGTCCTCCAAGGTCAGCAGCTGGTGCTTGAAAAACTATCGTTGAACGATCGGGCGCTTTCAGCAAGCGAATATCTTGTTGATGCTGACACGCTGACCATTCCTGGAATTTTCGCGCATCTGGATGGTGCTGCAGGTGAGTTCACGCTGACCTGCCATACCCGTATCGAACCGCAGAACAATACTGCGCTGGAAGGATTGTATCGCTCTGGCGATATGTTCTGTACTCAGTGTGAGGCAGAAGGATTTCGGCGCATTACTTACTACCCGGATCGCCCCGATGTCATGAGCGTCTTCACAACTACGATTGTTGCAGATCGCGGGAAGTACCCGGTTTTACTTTCGAACGGAAATCAGGTTGAGCAGGGTGTAGACGGGGAAGACTCTTCTCGCCACTGGGTGACCTGGCACGACCCGTTCAAAAAGCCCAGCTATCTGTTTGCGCTGGTAGCGGGCAGACTGGAGCACATCGAGGACAAGTTCGTCACCAGCAGCGGCCGCGAGATTACCTTGCGGATTTTTGTTGAGGCCAAGGATCTGGATAAGTGTGATCATGCCATGCTGTCGCTGAAAAACGCCATGCGCTGGGATGAAGAAGTCTATGGAAGGGAGTATGACCTCGACATTTTCATGATCGTGGCGGTCGACGCGTTCAATATGGGGGCAATGGAAAACAAGGGATTGAATATATTCAATACCTCGTGCGTGCTGGCAAATCCTTCAACCACTACTGACGCGGCCTTTCAGCGGGTGGAAGCGGTAGTGGCCCATGAATACTTTCATAACTGGTCGGGTAACCGGGTAACCTGCCGTGACTGGTTCCAGCTCAGCTTGAAAGAAGGTTTCACTGTTTTTCGGGATTCCGAATTTTCGGCGGATATGGGTTCGCGAACTGTCAAGCGCATTGAGGATGTAGCCTTGCTGCGTACTGCCCAGTTTGCCGAAGATGCCGGTCCCATGGCACATCCCATCAGACCGGCCTCCTACATGGAGATCTCTAATTTCTACACGCTTACCGTCTACGAGAAGGGTGCCGAAGTAGTGAGAATGATCAGCCATATCCTCGGGCCGGATAATTTCCGTAAAGGTACCGATCTGTATTTCGAGCGACACGATGGTCAGGCGGTTACCACCGAAGAATTTGTTCAGGCAATGGAAGATGTCAGCGACATCGATTTAAGCCAGTTCCGCAATTGGTATACCCAGGCCGGCACTCCGGAACTCGACATTTCGTCAAGCTACGATGCGGTACGTAAGGAATATGCGCTCATTGTGCGCCAGAGTTGTCCTCCTTCGCCGGGGCAGTCGGAAAAGCTTCCTTTTCACATTCCCTTACGTATGGGTCTTATCGATCCGCAGGGAAATGGAGTGCCGCTGCGCTTGCAAGGGGAGGGTGCTGATTCTGCGTCGCCTGATCGGGTGATTCATATTACCCAGAACGAGCAGACTGTGGTGTTCAGCGATGTTAAGGACCAACCAGTGCCGTCATTGTTACGAGGATTCAGTGCGCCGGTCAGGCTCGACTATGCCTATTCGCTGGATGAATTGAATTTCCTCATGGTGCACGACAGCGACGGCTTCAATCGCTGGAATGCCTCTCAACAGCTTGGGGTCAGGATCATCGAAGAGCTGGTGGAGGAAGGGGCTGAACTGACCGCTAACAGCTTCCCGGAAATTCTGTACCGGGCTTTCAGTGGCGTGTTGCGGTCCTGTCTAGAAGATCCGCAGCAGGACAAGGCGATGATTGCCCAGCTGCTGACTCTGCCTTCCGAAAGCTATCTGATCGAGCTGGCTGAGACGGCAGACGTGGATACTATTAATCGGGTCAGAGAATTCCTCGGAAACAGCCTGGCCAACAGCCTGCGTAACCAGTTTGCAGATGTCTATCAAGCCAATCTTGAGTCTGGGCCATTCGAGGTTTCAGCAGAGGCCGTAGCAAGGCGTTCATTGAAAAATCTGGCCTTGGGATATCTGGTTCGGTGCGGAACGCAGGTTGATCTGGATACCTGTCGGGAGCAGTTCAACCAGGCGCATAACATGACCGATCAGCATGCTGCACTACGTCTGCTGGATCATTCCGGGGACATTACCGAGCAGGACAGGGGCGATGTGCTTGCAGAATTTTTTCGTCAATGGGCTCACGAACCGCTAGTGGTAGACCAGTGGTTTACGATCCAGGCAACCAGACCGCTGTCTGGAAATCTGCAGCATGTTCAGCATTTGATGGAGCATGAAAAATTCAACATCCGTAACCCGAACAAGGTGCGGTCGGTGATCGGTGCTTTTTGTGGAGCCAATCATACCAATTTTCACGATCGCGACGGCAGTGGCTACAGGTTTCTTGCCGACCAGGTTCTGGTACTGAACAAATTGAACCCGCAGATCGCTTCGCGACTGTTGACACCATTAACCAGGTGGAAGAAGTTTGATGAGCAGCGGCAGCAGTTAATGCTGGAGCAGTTGAATCGCATTAAGGCTGACAAAGAATTGTCCAAGGATGTTTTCGAAGTTGTAGAAAAGAGCACGGCCGCCAAGTAAGAAGGCCAGGTATAACTGCTTATCGTCTGGAGGTGGCAGTGCCCGGCAGCGACTGCCGGGCACTGGCGCTGGTCTTTTTACGCAGTACCACTGATGCGCACCATACGGTATTTTACTTCTGCGACATACCAGACCTCAGGCTAATTCCTGTATCTGCGTCAGGGCAATGTCTTTGCCCTTTGCCGCCGCTTTCATGTAGTCGGCAATCTCATTGAAATTGAGATAACGATAGATATTGTCCGCCATGGTGTCGATGCTGGTCATGTAGCCGAGGTATTCTTCCATATTGGGAATGCGGCCCAGTGCGGCACTCACCGCGGCCAGCTCCGAAGATGCCAGAAATACATTGGCACCCTGGCCAAGACGGTTGGGAAAGTTCCTGGTTGACGTTGAGACCACTGTTGACTCGGGGGCTACGCGGGCCTGGTTACCCATGCATAGTGAACAACCCGGCATTTCTGTTCGGGCGCCTGACACCCCAAAGATATTGTAGATACCTTCTTCGGTGAGCTGGTGTTCGTCCATCTTGGTGGGAGGTGCTACCCAAAGCCTGGTTGGCAGTCCGCCTTCGACTTGTTTGAGCACTTCACTGGCTGCGCGAAAGTGACCGATATTGGTCATACAGGAACCGATAAAGACTTCGTCAATCCGGGTGCCCTGAACTTCTGACAAAGGTTTGACATCGTCGGGATCGTTGGGGCACGCCAACAATGGCTCCTTGATTTCGTTCAGGTCGATCTCGATAACTTTAAAGTATTCCGCATCCGGATCGGGTTCCAGAAGCTGGGGGTTTTCCAGCCATTCCTCCATGGCTCGCGCACGACGTTCGAGGGTGCGGGCATCCTGGTAACCTTCGGCTATCATCCAGCGCAGCAGGGTTATGTTGGATTTGAAGTATTCGATGATGGGTTCTTTGCCAAGACGGATGGTGCACCCGCCGGCTGAACGTTCCGCTGAGGCATCAGAGATTTCAAAAGCTTGTTCCACCTTAAGATCAGGCAGGCCCTCAATTTCAAGAATACGCCCTGAAAAGATATTCTTTTTGCCTTTTTTGGCGATCGTGAGATCGCCTGACTGGAGGGCGGCATAAGGGATGGCGTTCACAAGATCTCGCAGAGTAATTCCCGGTTGCATTTCCCCTTTGAAGCGAACCAGCACAGACTCCGGCATATCCAGCGGCATGACGCCAGTGGCGGCCGCGAAAGCCACCAGGCCTGAGCCGGCTGGAAAGGAAATGCCAATGGGAAAGCGCGTATGGGAGTCACCGCCGGTTCCCACGGTATCGGGCAGCAACATGCGGTTCAACCAGGAGTGAATAATGCCGTCTCCCGGTCGCAGCGATACCCCGCCGCGAGTTTGTATGAAATCCGGTAAGGTGTGCTGAGTATCGATATCCACCGGCTTGGGGTAGGCGGCGGTGTGGCAGAACGACTGCATTACCAGGTCGGCGGAAAAACCCAGGCAGGCCAGATCTTTCAGTTCGTCCCTGGTCATCGGTCCGGTGGTATCCTGACTGCCAACAGTGGTCATTTTTGGTTCGCAATAACTTCCCGGCCGTATACCCTCAACTCCGCAGGCGCGACCAACCATCTTCTGGGCCAGGGTGAAACCCTTGTCCGACTGCTCGCCGCTGACTGGTGTACGGAAAATTTCCGAAGGGGGCAGGCCAAGGCTTTCCCGGGCCCGCTGGGTCAAACCCCGACCGATAATCAACGGGATACGGCCGCCGGCGCGGACTTCGTCAAGCAGCACGTCGGTTTTCAGTGCGAATTCAGTCAGCACCTCATCCGACCCATGGCGGGTTACTCGGCCATCGTACACGTGGATATCAATGACATCGCCAGTGTTGAAGCTGTCTACGTCGCATTCGAACGGCAATGCACCGGCATCTTCCATGGTATTAAAGAAGATTGGCGCGATTTTCCCGGCAATACAGATGCCGCCCGCACGCTTGTTGGGGATATTAGGGATGTCATCGCCGATAAACCAAAGAACTGAGTTGGTTGCCGATTTTCGCGATGAACCGGTGCCCATTACGTCACCTACCAGCGCCACTGGAAAGCCTTTTTCCTCCAGTTCCGCTATTTGCTGTTCAGCATTGGACACGCCGTCGCGCGGATTCTTGTACATGGCCTTGGCATGCAAGGGAATATCGGGCCTGGACCAGGCGTCCTGGGCTGGCGATAAATCGTCAGTGTTGGTTTCGCCGGGTACTTTGAAAACGCTAACGCTGAGGACCTCGGGTAGTTTGTCACGGGTGGTAAACCATTCGGCATCCGCCCAGCTTTGCATTACCCGTTGTGCTTTACTGTTGCCAGCTTTGGCCTTGGTGTCTACATCGTGAAATGCATCGAACATCAACAGGGTGCGGCAAAGTTCGTCGGCAGCCGCTTCGCCCAGTTCAGAATCATCCAGCAGTTCGACCAGGGTAGAGATGTTGTATCCACCCACCATGGTGCCCAGCAGTTTCACTGCATGAAGTCTGTCGATAAGTGGAGAGGCAGTCTCGCCCTTGGCCAGTGCGGTCAGGAAGCCGGCCTTGACGTAGGCAGCCTCGTCCACGCCGGGTGGTACGCGATTACTGATCAGATCCAGGACAAACTCTTCTTCGCCTGCAGGCGGGTTCTTTAGAAGTTCGATCAGTTCGGCTACCTGTTCGGCATTGAGGGGTTTGGGAACGATGCCTTGTTCGGCCCGTTCGGCTGCGTGTTGTCTGTAGGCTTCTAGCACTGAAAATTCCTCGAATTGTAGACAAGCATGAGAAGATTGACGACGCGGACGATGAGTTTCAGAGCCACCGCTTTCGGAGCAGGAGTTAGTCGCTTGAGCAGGATAATTTTATGGCTTTCTGAGAGGCATCAGGCCGGCGCCTTGCCGATAAAACGGGCCCGAATTGTATTGGATTTGGGGCGAAAAATCCAGTTGGCAGGAATTCCCTTTGTGTTCCCGTCTGAGATTTCCACAGTGTGAAATCAAGTCGTGTGCAATCCTCAGGCTCTATTGTCAGGCGTGCCAATCTCCCTGGGATGATGTGCTGTATCAAATCTGTTGTTAAAGTCCTGTCTCGCGGTTACGATTTCATGTTAACTGCACGCAGCAATTAGATAGATGATGAATAAAATCCGCACACCCTGTATTGGTATTTGCTCTACGACTTCGGTCGGGGATACCGTCTGCCGTGGCTGCAAGCGATATTCCTTCGAGGTCATAAGCTGGAACAGCTACACTGATGCAGAAAAGCTCGCAGTTCTGGGGCGGGTCGAAAAGCTCAATGTACAGATTCTTGAGCACCGGTTAAAGGTACTGTCTGCTGATAAACTCAAGGCTGCACTGCAGCGCTACAAAGTACCATACGATGAAGCGCTCTCGCCTTATTGCTGGCTTCACAATCTGCTGAAACGCTGTCACGATCAGATTGATTCGCTGGAGGAGGTTGGTGTGGTAATCAATCCTGACTTCCAGCACCTGACGGTCGCAGAGCTGTGTGGGCAGGTAGAGCACGAAATCCTGACGCTTTGCGAGGCCCATTTTGCCCGCTATATGGCTCCGGCCGATATGAGGTCCGCCGAAGCAGGCTGACCTTTGTCAGGTGAAGGCAGGGTTCAGGTGAGGGTGGATTTTAGGAGAAAGACAGCTTTTAAGAGAAAGACAAGTTGAATTTGTGCAGGGAAGCCTCTCCCTCCTCATCAATCTGCCCATACCAGCCGTAACGGTCCCAGTCACCAAGCACCATTCTTTGCCGGGACGTGTTATCAGGTCCAGCATTGTCAATGGAAATGTCGTGGACCGCGGGTCGGTGAGTGTGACCGTGCACCATGGTGTCGATCTGTAACTGCTGAAACATCTCATTGACAGCACTTTCCGTGACATCCATGATTTCCGAGCTGGCACTGGAAGTTGCTTGTCTGCTCTGTTCCCGTGCCTGCCGGGCGAAGTCCTGTCTTTGTTCAACTGATTGCGACAGAAACGTAACCTGCCATTCAGGATTGCGGACCATTTGGCGGAATTTGAGATAGTCGGAATCGCGGGTGCACAAGACATCACCGTGCAGCAGTGCGAGCTTGCGACCGGCAATGTTCAACAGCACCGGCTCCTCAACGAGTCTGGCTCCGCAACGGGCAGCAAATCCTTCACCGATCAGGAAGTCTCTGTTGCCGTGCATCAGGTACAGCTCTGTCCCACTGTCTGCCAGTTTCCTCAGTCTGGCAGCAACGAGATCCGCCAGTGGATTGGGCGCATCATCGCCTATCCAGACCTCAAACAGGTCTCCCAGTATATAAAGGTGCCGGGCGCCGGGCGCCACAGTACCCAGGAACCAGATCAGCGCCTCAGTAATGTCGGGCCGGGACTGATCCAGATGCAGGTCGGAGATAAGTAGCAAGACAAGCCGCCGCAGGTTCAGTCTTCGGACTGCTCCGAAACGACGCGAGCTGATTCGATGACCACGTCTTCCAAAGGCACATCCTGATGGCCCATAGCGCTGCCGGTGCGGCACTTGCGGATCTGATCCACGGTATCCATCCCGTCGACAACTTTACCGAATACAGCATAACCCCATCCCTGAGGCGATTTATCTCGATGGTCCAGGAAGTCGTTGTCATTGATGTTGATGAAAAACTGGGCGGTCGCAGAATGAGGGTCCATAGTGCGAGCCATGGCGACGGTGCCGGTTTTGTTGGCAAGTCCATTATCTGCTTCATTTTCTATGGAGCCTTCGGTGGCTTTCTGTTTCATGCCGGGCTCGAAGCCGCCGCCCTGAATCATGAAGTTGTCAATAACCCGATGAAATATCGTGCCGTCATAAAATCCGCGCTCCACATAGTCCTGGAAATTCTTTGCTGACGCGGGAGCGTGGTCAAAATCCAGTTCCAGGGTAATGGTGCCGGCGGAGGTCTTCAGTTCAATCATGGTGTATTCCTGTACCGCTGTGTTCAATGCCCATCCATCGTAAACCATCACAACAGGAAAAACTGGCTTACCTGGGTTTATGGGGGTCGAGGGAAGCCGCTATAATACGGTTTTTGTCCTTGATGAGGAAGTACACTCCCACATGTCATCATCTGACTCCGGCAGTAAAACACAATCCGCTGATATTGCGTCCAAAACCCAGAAACCAGCATCCAACTTCATCAGGCATCTGATTGAGCAGGATCTCGCATCTGGCAAATACGGGGGCAGGGTGCATACCCGGTTTCCCCCCGAACCCAATGGCTACTTGCACATAGGCCATGCCAAATCGATTTGCCTGAATTTTTCACTGGCTGAGGAATATGGCGGGTTATGCAATCTCCGGTTTGACGATACCAATCCCGCCAAAGAAAGTCAGGAATACGTGGATGCTATTAAGGAGAATATCCGCTGGCTGGGCTTTCAGTGGCATGGCGAGGTCCGTTATGCCTCCGACTATTTTGAGAAGCTCTTCCAGTTTGCTGTACAGTTAATTGAAAGTGGCAAGGCTTATGTATGCAGCCTCAGTCCCCACCAGGCGCGTGAATACCGAGGTACACTCACCGAGCCTGGGCGCAATAGCCCTGATCGAGACCGGTCGGTAGCTGACAATCTGGCGTTGTTTGAACGTATGCGCAGCGGTGAGTTCATTGATGGCGAGTTCAGTTTGCGGGCCAGGATTGACATGGCTTCACCGAACATCAACATGCGTGATCCGGTGTTGTACCGTATCCGGCATGTCACCCATCATCAGACCGGAGACAAATGGTGCATTTACCCGACCTACGACTACACCCATTGCATTTCCGATGCGATTGAAGGCATTACCCATTCTTTGTGCACGCTGGAATTCGAAGATCATCGCCCGTTGTACAACTGGATTTTGCAGAATCTAGATCTTGAATCCGTCAGGCTGGCCAGCGACCTAGCAGATTCTGATCACCAGTACATGTTGCCAGAACAAACCGAGTTCGCAAAACTGCGTATCAATTACACCATGGGTGGCAAACGCAACCTTAAGGATATGGTTGAAACGGGTGTCGTTGATGGCTGGGACGATCCCAGGATGAATACCCTGGCGGGTCTGCGAAGGCGCGGCGTAACCCCGGCGGCGATCAGGAACTTTTGTGAAATGGTCGGTCTGGCCCGCAGCGAAAGCGTGGTGGACATCGGTATGCTTGAGCACTGCATTCGCGAAGATCTTGATCAGAATTCGCCGAGAGTGATGTGCGTCCTGGCGCCTTTGAAGGTTACCCTCAGTAACGTGAATGAAGATCTTGAGGTCGATCTTTCCATGGCCAATCATCCCAAGGACGAGGTTATGGGAAGGAGACTGGTACCTTTTACCAGGGAGATTTACATAGATCGCAATGACTTCGAGGAAGTTCCGCCTGCTGGTTTCAAGCGGCTTATTCCCGGCGGTGAAGTGCGCTTGCGCGGTGCCTATGTCATCAAGTGTGATGAGGTCATAAAAGATGCTGATGGAAAGGTGTCGGAGCTGGTCTGTTCCATCGACCCGAATACTTTGGGGAAAAAACCGGAAGGACGTAAAGTGGCGGGGGTGATTCATTGGGTGTCTGCGGATAAAGGTCTACCAGCACGGGTCCGACTTTATGACCGTCTGTTTGTTGCTGAAAACCCGGAGGACAAATCAGTGGTAGATTATCGTGACGGCCTCAATCCTGATTCACTGCTGGAGCTTGACCACTGTGTGGTAGAGCCGTCAGTACTTGAGACTGAATCAGATTTTGGGTTTCAGTTCGAGCGGGAGGGATATTTCTGCATAGATAGGGAAGATTCGGGCGATAATGCCCTGGTTTTTAACCGCACAATTACCCTGCGTGATTCCTGGAATCGTTCCAGCTAACCAGTCGGCGTCCAATGCTAAAAAATACTGAAATAAAAATATACAACACCTTGACTCAGAAAAAGGAAGTTTTTCAGCCTATTGAGCCAGGCAGGATCAGCATCTACGTCTGCGGGATAACCACCTATGACTACAGTCATCTCGGTCATGCCAGGATGCTGGTAGCATTTGATGTCATCGTTCGATACCTCCGTGCCCGAGGCTATGCGGTGCGCTATGTGCGAAATATAACGGACATAGACGACAAGATTCTGCAGCGGGCCAGTGAGAACGGCGAGCTTTTTTCCGATCTTACGACCAGATTCATTGACGCCATGCACGAGGATGAAAGTGCGCTGGCAATCTTGCCGCCAGACAGTGAGCCTCGGGCTACCGAACATATTTCTGAAATAGTTGCCATGATCGAGAAATTGATCGAAAAGGAAAATGCCTACCGCGCGGACAATGGCGACGTCTACTTTGATGTCGACAGCTTTCCGGCCTATGGCCAGTTGTCAAAGAAAAATCCTGAGGATCTGCTAGCCGGTGCCAGGGTAGATGTTGGCGAATTGAAGAAAGATCCGCGTGATTTCGCGCTCTGGAAATCTTCCAGCGACGGTGAGGTGGGCTGGGATTCTCCCTGGGGATACGGTAGACCGGGCTGGCATATTGAATGTTCAGCAATGTCCACTAAATGTCTTGGTGAACACTTTGACATACATGGTGGCGGATCGGACCTGATGTTTCCACACCACGAGAATGAGATTGCTCAGTCAGAGGCTGCCAGTGGGCATAAATTCGCCAATATCTGGATGCACAATGGTCCATTGCGTGTTGACGATGAAAAGATGTCAAAGTCACTGGGCAATTTCTTCACCATCAGGGAAGTGCTTAAGAGCTACGATGCAGAAGTGGTGAGATATCTACTGATTGCCAGCCACTACCGCAGCCCGATCAATTATTCGGAACAGAATCTCAAACAGGCGGCAAGTTCCCTGGAGCGTCTATATTCGGCGTTGAAAGACCTGGATATCAGCCAGGCCAAATCATTGGTCAATGGTCGATATGAGAAAGCGTTTTATAACGCCATGGATGATGACTTCAATACGGCAGAAGGCGTCAAGGTACTGTTTGATATCGCCCGGGAGATCAATCGGCGCAAGAATGATGCTCCTGAGCAGGCAGCGCAATTGGGTGAGCTGCTGGTCAGGCTGGGTAGTGTTCTTGGTGTGCTGCAGGCTTCGCCGAACGAATTTCTGCAGGGTAGTGTCGGCAGTGAGGTCGATCCAGCATATATCGATTCACTGATCGCTGAGCGAATACAGGCACGGGAAGCCAAAGACTGGACAAGGGCTGATGCCATCAGGGATGAATTGAGTAGTCTTAATGTTGTGGTAGAAGACTCGGCTGAGGGTACAAGCTGGCGTATCGATCGATAGTGGTGCCGGGCATAAACCTGAATTCGATCAGCAGCTTGCCGAAACAAACATTGACTGGCCGAGGTCTCATGAGTATTATCCCTGCCTCTTGAAAGTGTAGTACTCAGTCGGGGTATAGCGCAGTCTGGTAGCGCGCTTGCTTTGGGAGCAAGATGTCGGGAGTTCAAATCTCTCTACCCCGACCAGTTTATCCTCCTTACTGGTGACCGTAGCTCAGTTGGTAGAGCCCCGGACTGTGACTCCGGTTGTCGCGAGTTCAAGCCTCGTCGGTCACCCCATTTTCCCTTTGCCCCATGCTGGAACTCCCGGCCCTCCGCAGTTAAGATAAATCAGAGGTTACTTAAGTCCACAGCATCGGAGGTTAGCGATGAACAGACCGCTTTCTGCTCGAGATCATGGCGTTGACAATGTCCAGGGCAAGGTTCCAACTGCGGATGGCACGCGTGTTGAACTTGATGAAATCAACGTGGGAACACCAGATCAGGCAAAGGGAGTTACTGCTGGTAACTGGTTCCATAGAACGCGATCAATACTGTCGTTATTTCTGGCCGGTATGTACACCGGCATCGGCTGCAGTGGGGTTCCCCACTCACACCATACTTACGGCCATGACCGCGACAAAGGTCCAATATAGCGTCATTCTCAATAGCAATTCGTGTACAATTAGCCACTTTTCTTGCGCCCGTAGCTCAACCGGATAGAGCATCGGCCTTCTAAGCCGAGGGTTACAGGTTCGAGTCCTGTCGGGCGCGCCATATAAATCAATGAGTTACAACAAACCCTGACAACTTTAGTCTCGCAATAGTCGCAAAATAACCGTCAGCTACCACTGCTTCTTGTTTTTTACAACGCCCAGTCTTAGACTTGTGAATGCCTATAGGTTTCATCTAACCTTGGGGCGACATGTCGCTCTTCCTAAGTGGAGAACGATCATGTCGCAGTTCATTACAAAGAAGCAGGTACTGGCAAAAATTCCAGTCACCAACACCACGCTCCTGAGATGGGAAGAAGATGGAAAGTTTCCCAAAAGGGTTAAACCTGATGGCAAACTGAAATCAAAGTCCTTCTGGGTGCGTGAGGAAGTTGACGACTGGATGATCAGTCACATGGATCGGCGTTAGGACTCACAGATGTCTCTTCTTAATCGAAGAGGTGGGGGGAATATCAGCAATGGTATTCCCCCTTTACTTACACTTACATATACACTTCTAGAAAGTGTAGGGAGGGTGTAAAGTTTTCTGTGTAACTGCCATGGTTAAATGTAATCCGCCAAGCGGTCTTCGAACTCAATCATAAATCTATTCAAGGCTATTTTCCAATTCCGTATAGGCATAGTCCATTTTTTAGAGGCGGCCTCTATCGCCAGGTAGACCACCTTTTTCGCAGAGTCATCCGTCGGGAATAGCTTACGTTTTTTAATCGCCTTGCGAACCACACTGTTCAGCGACTCGATGGCATTGGTCGTGTAAATCGCTTTTCGTATCTCTTGTGGGTAGTCAAACAGCGTATTTAGGTTGTGCCAATGCGCGTGCCATGAGCGACTGATCTGAGGGTATTTGTCGTCCCATTTTTGTGAGAACTTATCGAGCGCCAGCAAGGCTTCTTCCTCGGTGACTGATTGATAAATCTGTTTCAGCTCAGCAGTGACCGCCTTATAGTTGTTGATTTGCACCCAAAATTGACCCACTAACCCCCCTTATTTGCATCTAATTTTGACCCACGTACAACTCATCCTGCATCGAATCGAAGCAGGAGTATTCAGGAGTGATAGACGTGGCGTTATTAAGCGTGATCCGGCGTTGGCATTTCCGCGATGGGATGCCGATCCGGGAGATTACAAGACGAACAGGACTGAGTCGCAACACTGTTCGCAAGTATCTGGCCAGTGGTGTAGTGGAGCCCCGTTACCCACGGCGAAAAAGTCCTTCCAAGCTGGATGACTTTGAGCTGACCCTGACCAGTTGGTTGTTCCGGGAGTCCAGAAGACACCGCAAGCAACGCAAGACCCTCAAGCAACTCCACAGTGACCTGGTGCAACTGGGCTTCACCGGTTCCTATGACCGGGTGGCAGCCTTTGCCCGACTGTGGCGCCAGGAACAACAGGAAGCCAAGCGCACTGCCGCGAGGAATACCTATGTGCCGTTAACCTTTGCACCTGGTGAAGCGTTCCAGTTCGACTGGAGTGAGGACTACGCCATGATCAATGGCGTCAACACCAAGCTGCAGATCGCCCACTTCAAGCTCAGCCACAGCCGGGCCTTCTTCCTGCGGGCCTACCTCCTGCAGACCCATGAGATGCTGTTCGATGCTCACCACCATGCATTTCAGGCTTTTGGCGGAGTCCCGGAGCGAGGCATCTACGACAACATGAAGACCGCCGTGGACAAGGTAGGACGAGGCAAGCAGCGCGTTATCAATAAACGCTTTACTGCCATGGTAAGTCACTACCTGTTTGAATCAGAGTTCTGTAACCCGGCCGCCGGTTGGGAGAAAGGCCAGGTAGAGAAGAACGTCTTGGACTCCCGCCGCCGGGTCTGGCAGGACGCGCCTGTTTTCAAGTCACTGGCGGAACTGAACGGTTGGCTGCAGCAGCGTTGCCTGGAGCTGTGGGAGGACCTGCCTCACCCCGAAGACAGGAAGCGTACCCTCAGCGACTACTGGCAAGCTGAACGGGAATGCCTGATGGAAACACCAGCTGCCTTCGACGGCTTTGTAGAATATCAAAAGCGGGTCAGCTCGACCTGCCTGATTACCTTCGACAACAACCGCTACAGTGTCCCGGCCAGCTTCGCCAATCGACCAGTGAGCCTGCGAGTGTATGCAGACCGGTTAGTCGTAGTCGCCGAATCCAATGTAGTGGCGGTCCATGAACGAGTATTCACCCGTGATCACAGCGCCAGTGGCAAGACCGTCTACGACTGGCGGCATTATCTGTCGGTGGTACAGAGAAAACCTGGTGCCTTAAGGAACGGAGCACCTTTTACCGAGCTGCCAGAGGGCTTTAGGAAGCTACAGGCTATCCTGTTAAAGCGCCCCGGTGGCGATCGTGAGATGGCCGATATTCTAGCCCTGGTGTTGCTGCACGAGGAGACGTTGGTAGAACAGGCCGTCCGTGAAGCACTCAGGGTGGAGCAACCTTCCAAGCAGCACGTGCTGAACTGTCTGAGTAAGCTCAGTGAAACACCTCAACCGAAACCCACTTTACCACCGCCGGCTTTGAAGTTAGTCAATGAGCCGGTTGCTGATACCGACCGCTATGACCGATTGCGCAGGAGGTCACCATGAACAACGATTCTTTAATCACTACACTCAAGTCTCTCAAGCTCTACGGCATGGCTGACACGATTACTAATCTCACCACCCAGGGGGCTCCAGCCTTCCAACAGGCATTGCCAACCCTGGAGACACTGCTGAAAGCCGAAGTGGCAGAACGGGAGGTTCGCTCAATCAACTACCAGATGAACGTTGCCAAGTTCCCCGCCTATCGGGACCTGGCAGGCTTCGAGTTTGCTGAAAGCCAAGTTGATGAAGCACTGGTTCGTTCTCTGCACCGGTGTGAGTTTATCGAAGATGCGCAAAATGTGGTCTTTGTTGGCGGACCGGGAACCGGCAAAACTCACCTGGCCACAGCCATTGGCGTTCAGGCCATCCAGCATCATCGGCTTCGGGTGCGCTTCCTGTCCACTATCGAACTGGTGAATCAACTGGAGCAGGAAAAGCAGGCTGGCAAACCGGGTCGTATTGCCAATCGGTTGGCGCATGCGGACCTGGTGATCCTGGATGAGCTGGGCTATCTACCGTTCAGTCAGTCTGGTGGTGCCTTGCTATTCCATCTGATCAGCAAGCTCTATGAAAAGACTAGCATCCTGATAACCACCAACCTGAGCTTCTCGGAATGGTCCAATGTGTTCATCGATTCCAAGATGACAACGGCACTACTGGACAGGCTCACCCATCACTGTCACATCATTGAAACTGGCAACGACAGCTACCGATTCAAACACTCAACAACACAACAACAGGAGGACAGAAAAACTGGCAAGAGGAGATAACTTCAGGCCATAATCAGGCCATCTGGGTGGGTCAATTTTGGATGCAAAACCCGGGTCAGTTTTAAATGCAAATCAACAACCAGGGTGCTTCAGCCAATCGATATAGAGATTGCGGTTTACAGGCGGTATAAGCTCCTGCTTCTCTAATTCAAAATGTTGCCACCCACTAAATAGGATTGTGGCCATTAAAAATCCAAATCGAACTCTATCAACGTCAGATAGTTGATCGATGTCATTCAATCCGAGAGTGTATACGGTCGCAACGTCTGGGTCAGAAACGATGTATTTTCTAAAATCATTCCAAGTCTCGACGACAGATTGATTGAACTGTGCGGAGTTCGATTGAGCGATTTTTTCAAGTTGGTTGGTATTAATGCGCGTTTGCACAGCTAGGTATACTAGGGTGATCAATACAGCGATAGCCCCTAGTATTTCTCCTAACGCACCCCAGTCTTGAATTGTCATTCTTTTTCTCGTTATTAACGGTCACTTTCGGCCAACTCCGGACATTTATTCAAAATTCTTAAAGTGAAATTACGTTTATCCGCTCACGATGCTTCCAATTTTATGACCCCACCGTAACGCCAATTCATGTTCCGGCATAGGTAAGAATTCACTGTAGCGCTGATGGAGTTGGCTAATGTTATGTGTTGGCCGTGGATCAAATAAATCATTGTTACTGAAAATAGTCCATTTCCTCCATTCGAGCTCCTCTAAGCATGGAAGGCATCGAATAATTCCCCTCATGACACGAATATTCATAGAGTTTTAAATCTGGGGGTAATCGAGTTAACAACATAGTTGCTGAAAATGTTTGGGTAAAGATTTCTGGGTCTGTAACTGTAAAGGCGAAAACTATTTCATTATTGCCGATTCGCGTGTACCTCTCCTCAACCTGCAATTGTGCCGATGTTCTGAGAAAAGCAGTAGATTGTTCTGGTCTAAAATCAGTTGAATGAATGATTAGCGAGTCTCCCTCATAGTAGGCGACTGAATCCCCCATCCACTTTGCGCCCTGATCAAGCATGTGTTCATCGTTGAGGCGGATAATCCTAACTAAGCTTAGGTATTCCAATAATATAACAACATAGTCCTTGTTCTGAACGATTTGTATATTGCGAATCGGATCGTCACCACCAGGGCTTCCACCTGCTTCTATGTCTGCGTCAAAAAATGCGCGTAACAATGGAAGTGCTGTTGCTCCACTTAAGCAGCGACTAGTTGCCGGGAGATTTTCTGGCCCATCAAAGCGCCTATGCCCCTGAGCACTGCGAAGACCAAAGATGTCACGTTCTTGGGGGTTCGGTATATAGGGCAGCTGCCCATTGGGTGGATCAGTAATATACGCCGTAGGGTATTCGCCATTAATTTTGGCGAGTTCAGTTAACATAAGTGAAAAATTGCCATCTGCTTGTTGGCCAATCCTACTGCCAATTTCTGGCGCTGGCCGATTTGGATCGATAGGAGCTTGTCTCAGGGCATCAATCTCTGATGCTTTTTTTGCAAATGCTATTACTTCTTCTTCAGTATAAGTTTGTTTGCCATCTAAACTGAGAGGTCGTTCTAGTGGTGTTTGAAACGGATTTGTCCAATTGCCTTGCAGGTCTGGATACCCATGTTCGGTTCTGGGGGTCTCCCAATCATTCTCGGCGGCTAGTAGTGGGGACAGTCCCGCTACTAAAAAGAGACCGCTCAAAATAGTACAAGTGAAGCACCGGCCAGTATTCATTCGCCCATTTCCCATATATCCCATAAACTACAAATTTATTTTGGCGTCCACTACTTCGAAACACATAACATCTATATACCGAGCCCCCCCTCAAATTGCCAGACGCGCGAGTCGGCTTGTTTTCTCACTTATCTCTACTTCCCTTACAGCAGCTCTCGGCCAATACCCGACATTTTTTTTCTTTCGGCACTTTAAGTTGTGTGTACTACTTTAACTGATCTTTTGACTTTAGAGTCGCCAAATGTTCGCGAACGTAAGTTTCGTATCTAAAACTCAATTGAGGCTCTTCTCCCAATATAGCCCAGGCTTCGACGACAACAGCGTTCCAGTCAGTCCAGGTTTCCTCGGCACCTGGATTTAAGTAAAGAAAATGCGCAAATTTAACTATTTCCGGATTCCATCTGGGCTCGATGCCTTGTCGTTCGCCCGTTATTGCAATAGCGCCAACGAAACTCCAGTAATCTCGCAAGATATTCTCATAGATTAAGCGCTCCTGTGGCGTTAATTCCTCGCCTGAATTACCACGTATCCAGATGTCAGAATGTTCGCTTGTTCGAGCACGCCACGCTTGGTCAAGTTCACTTCGAGACAAAGTACGGCCATTTTGTGCAGTAATCTCACTTTGCCTTAACTCCAATCCAACAAAAATTAGTGAAGCTACTATAGCGGTCGTGCCAACTACTTCTATTACTGATCGCCACGATATTGATTTCATTAATGGACTTCCGTTAGCAACAAAATATCTCTCAACGAGGGATCTTATTAAGCAATAAATTGGCTTTCAAATTACAAAAACAGCCGCTCTCGGCCAACTTTGGACATAAACTAGGAGCCTGCCGAGCATCCTCTTCCAGACTTCTTCCCCAGCGAAATCAGAAGGGGTGGTCTGCCAGCCATTCCGCGATTGCTTTCGCGGTCGGTTGCGGGAAATCGACCTGAAATCCGTGATTGGGAACGTCCGACAGAGTTCGGATTTCCGCGGCAGGTAAGCGTTCGGACAGAAGCCGTCTTTGGCCCCCGGCATATCTCGGCGGGTTGGCGCTAAACAGGTACAGGATGGGCTGTCGAATGTCATCGTAGTAGTCATCAGCAACCGACTCTTGAGCGACTTGATGACTGAGCCAGTTGTTTGCGCGGTCAGCGTTCGCTTGCTCGATTGCACCAGGGATAAGGCCACGTAACATCCAAGGTATGTCATGTTCGCCGATTATGGGGCGTTCTGCGGCTTGTCTCTTCAATTCGTCCAAACGTCGGCTGAAACGCTCCGCATACTCCTCTGGTGTGATCCCATCCCTCTGGAGCACTATGCTCATTGGAATGCCTAAGGCGCCCTCGAGAGAGACCACAGAATGCACGAGGTCAGGTCTAGTACGAGCGACTTCCAAGGCAATCGGTACACCAGCCGAGTGCCCTACGATGTGAGCCCGCTCAACTCCCAGATGATCAAGAAGAGAAGCTGCGTCGTCTGCTTCTCTGCTGATCCCTCCAACATCCGTATTGCTGCTTCCGCCGTATCCCCGGCGGTGATACCTAATCAGGTAATAACCAGAAAGCGCTGGTTCATCCATGATCGGCAGGAACGCCGCGGCAATCGTGGCACCATGAATCAATAGGACGGCCTCACCGTTTGGATTGCCTGCTGTCTCATACAACAAAAACCCTCCGTCTGATAACGCTGCGCTATCCATTTCCATTTGGGCATAGGCAATCGCTGAGAAGGTGGTTGTCGAGCTTAACACTAGTATCACTACAATTCTCGAAATCGCGTTCCTCATGGTTTTCCTCGCTCTA
>Ga0209273_10000162_pt1 | contig 122123 bp, 103 predicted proteins | sample tdAd471_FD_187126 | JGI IMG/M metagenome (GOLD analysis project Ga0209273, IMG submission 187126) | Marine sediment microbial communities from the Atlantic coast under amendment with organic carbon and nitrate - tdAd47.1 (SPAdes)... | ecosystem: Environmental > Aquatic > Marine > Coastal >... | reverse complement strand
GGTTGGCGGCCGCCGTCGCCGAAGGTGGTGAGGATTTTGAGCGATTCGCGGTCCAGCACGTGCACCTTCTGGTTGGAGCCGTCGGCGACGTAGAGGAACTTCTGTTCGGGGTCCCGGGATAAGGCCGTGTCGAAGGTCGACCCGTCGCCGAGCGTTTCGGGCGCGACCCAAGCTTCCTTCACAAACGTGCCGTCGGTCTTGAAGACTTGGATGCGGTCGTTGGTGCGATCGCAGACGTAGAGTAGGCCGTCGTCGGAGAGGGTGACGGCGTGGACCGGCGTGCGGAATTGTTTGGGGGCGGGTTCGCCGGGTTGATAGGGCGGGAGCTGCGTATCGTCGGGCTCGTTGCCGTAGGCGCCCCAGTGGCGTTTGTACTCGCCGGTATCGGCGTCGAGCACGATCACGCGTCGGTTGCCGTAGCCGTCGGCGACGTAGAGTTCGTTGGTCTTGGGATCGACGAGGGTCTTGGCGGGAAGTTTGAAGTTCTTCAGGTCATGGCTGCCGGCGCCCTCGAACGGTTTGCCGAGCTGCATTAGGAACTCGCCGGTCTGCGTGAACTTGAGGATCATCGAGTCGTGGACGCGGCCTTCGCCCATGCGGCTCTCGTCGTGTGCGAGTACGGCTTCGCCGGGACGCTTCCTTCCGTTGCCGCCGATCCACACGTTGCCTTTGTGGTCAACGTCGATGCCGTGGTTGGAGCCCGGCCAGTCATACCCCTCGCCGGGTCCGCCCCAGTGGCGGATGAGTTCGCCTTCGGGATTGAAGACGAGCACGGGCGGGGCCGCGAGGCAGCACTCGGACGCCGGCGGGTCCCATGTCGGGTAGATTTCTTTGGCGTCGAGCGACGCTCCGCGATGGACGACCCACACGTTGTCTTCATCGTCGACGTCGACGCCGATGACGGGACCCATGATCCAGTGATTGGGCAGCGGCTGGGGCCACATGGGGTCGACTTCCAGGCGCGGCGCCATGACGGCGTCGGGATCGGCCTCGACCGCAACGGATGGGGCTTCTTGTCCGCAGGAAGCTAGTAGAAGAAGGGGGGCGGCGAAGCAGAGGCGGTTCGTGAACATGGTGGCCCTCCAGCCAGCGCCATGATACACGGAAAGCTCCTCCAGAGGAGATGCAGGGAGAACTGGGGGTACGCGTTTGAGCTAGGCTCCGCTATCCTCTCCCTCGACTTGCTGAGAGCAATCTCATTGGCGTTGCTGCTCGCCGGGGCGGCCTTCGCCCACGACATCCCCCCGCAGGCAACGGTTCGCTTGTTGATCGAACCTTCCGACGACCAGCTCGCAGTCGCTGTGCGCGTGCCGCTCGCGTCCATGCGCGACGTGGAGTTTCCCGAGACGGAGACGGGCTACCTGGACCTCGAGGGCCTCAAGCCGAAATTGGCAGACCTCGCGACGACTTGGCTGTTGCCCTTCCTTGGAATCAGCGAAGACGGCCACCTGTTGCGTGCGCCTCGCATCGCTGCGACGCAGATCTCGTTGCCCTCGGACAAGTCCTTTGCCGCGATGGACAGCGCCCGGAAGCGGCTGGCGGGGACGTTACCCGCGAACAGCGAGAATCTGGTCGCTGAGCAGGTCTACTTCGACGTGCTGCTCGAATACCCGATCCAAGACCAGTCGTCAGCGTTTGGGATGCGCCCCCGGCTGGATCATCTGGCGGACCGCGTCCGTACCGTCCTTCTCTATTACGCGCCGGGAGGAGCAGTTCGCGCGTATCAATTCGACGGCGACCCGGGACTGGTTGAGCTCGACCCGGGATGGAGTCAGGCTGCTTTCCGCTTTGTGCGGCTCGGCTTTGAACACATCCTCGGCGGGCTGGACCATCTGCTGTTCCTGTTCTGCCTGGTCGTGCCGTTTCGCAGGTTGCGGCCGCTGGTTTGGATCGTGACGGCGTTCACGCTGGCGCACTCGCTGACGTTGGCGGCCTCCGCACTGGAGTTGGCGCCCGATGCGTTGTGGTTTCCGCCGCTGGTCGAGACGCTCATCGCCGGGTCGATCCTCTGGATGGCTCTGGAGAACATCGTCTTCCCGCCGACCCTACGCCGCCGCTGGATCTTCGCGTTCGCCTTCGGCCTCGTCCACGGCTTCGGCTTCTCATTCGCCCTGCGAGAATCGCTCCAGTTCGCGGGGAGCCACCTTTGGACGTCGCTGCTCGCGTTCAACGTCGGCGTGGAACTGGGGCAGGTGCTGGTGTTGCTCCTCCTGCTCGCGGTGTTGTGGGTCTTCTTCCGCTATGCCGTCAGCGAGCGCACGGGTATCGTGGTGCTCTCCGCGGTGGCGGCGCACAGCGCCTGGCACTGGACGGCAGATCGTTGGGTCGCTCTTCAGGCGTACGAGTTGAGTTCAACCATACTGCTGACGGCGGCCGGTTCGGCGGTCACTCTGCTGGGCGTCGCCGCGTGGCGGTCTAGTCGGACGAACCCAGCGTGACGCGTTTGCCTTCGCGCGCGGCCTCGTAGACGCCGAGGACGATTTCCAATGCTGCCAGTCCCTCTTCGCCGGTGATCAGCGGCGGCTTCCCTGCCTCGACGGCTTGAGCGAAATCGGCGAAGCCGCGCTTGAGGTTCTCAATCGGAATCGCCATCGGATCGGAGGCGCCCGAGTCGTCGTCCGCACTCTGGACGGGGGCGGGGTCGCCGGAGTCGTCCTCGACGTCCCAGTTGGTCAGCTTGTCGCCGACGATGGTGGCCGAGCCCTTGGTCCCGTGCAGCTCGATGCGCTCGGTGTAGCCGGGCCAGAACGCGGTGGAGGCTTGGATGACGCCGGTCGCGCCGTTGTCATAGCGCACCAGCGCGTTGACCACGTCTTCGGCCTCCATCTCGTGCGCGGCGGCGAGTTGCCAGTCGGCCTGGACGGTCTTCACGCGTCCGGCGAGATACATCAACACGTCGACGGTGTGGATGCCCTGGTTGATGAGCGCACCGCCGCCTTCGACTTCCCATGTGCCCTTGCCGGGGCGGTCATAGTAGGGCTGCGGGCGGTGCCACTTTACGTAGCCGTCCGCCTGGAGCAGCTTGCCGAGGCGACCCGCTTCGAGCGCCTTCTTCAGGAAGATCGTCGAGTCGTCAAAGCGATGTTGGCTGACGACGCCCAGGCGGATGTTCGCGTCGGCGGCGAGGCGGATCATCTCGCGGCAGTTCTCGAGCGTCAGGTCCATCGGCTTTTGGAGCAGGACCGCTTTGCCCTTGGCGGCGCACTCGCGCACGATCTCCAAGTGGGAATCGGGGAAGGTGCAGACGTCCACGTAGTCGACGTCCGCGCGCCCGACCAACGCGCGCCAATCGGCGACGAATTCGGCGCCGTACTTCTGGGCGAACTCTTGACCTTTTTCGGCGCTGCGGTTCGAGCAAGCGGTGATCTTGTAGCCGAGCTCGTTGTAGGCGTCGCCGTGCTTGTGTGAAATCGCTCCCGTACCGATTAATCCGATATTCATATCTGTTTATCCTGTTTGGCCTCTCCGGCCGATATCCTTGCGGAAGTGGGCGCCCTCGAAGGCGATCTTGTCGACTCCGGCGTAGGCTGCATCGAGTGCGGCGTCCATGCTTGGTCCGCCCGCGGTCACGGCGAGGACCCGGCCGCCCGAGGTGGCCAAGCATCCTTCGCGCAGCATCGTGCCGGCGTGGAAGACTTTCGCGGCGGTTGCTTCCGCGTCGGCGATACCGGTGATCTTCTTCCCCTTCTCGTAGGAGCCGGGGTAGCCGCCCGAGGCCATCACGACGGCTGCCGTTGCGCCGTCGGCCCAGCCGGCGGCCGAGGCGTCCAGCGAACGGCGGGCGGCGGAGTAGAGCAGCTCGCCGAAGTCGCCTGTGAGGCGATAGAGCAGCGGCTGCGTCTCCGGGTCGCCCAGGCGGACGTTGAACTCGACGACCTTGGGACCGTCGGCGGTAATCATGAGTCCGGCGTAGAGAAAACCGCGAAAGCCTTCCATGCCTGCCAGGGTCGGCTCGATGATTTCCCCCAGGACTCTTTGGCGCAGGGCGTCGTCAAGGATGGCGTCGTCACAGTAGGCGCCCATGCCGCCGGTGTTGGGGCCCTTGTCGCCGTCGAACACCGCCTTGTGATCTTGGGTGGGTCGGAACTCGAAGGTCTTCTGGCCGTCCGACAGCAGGATGAAGCTGACCTCGCGGCCGACCATGAACTCCTCGACCAGCAGTCGGCTGCCTGCGGCGCCGACGACGTCGCCGGCCAGCATCTCGCGACCGACGCGCTTAGCGTCCTCTAGCGTGTGACATAGGACGACGCCTTTCCCCGCCGCTAAGCCGTCGGCTTTGAGCGCGACGGGGACGCCGATGCGGTCGAGGGCGCCGTCGAGGTCCGAGACGGCTTCGACGGTTTCGGCGCGGGCGGTCGGGATGCTGTGGTCGAGGAGAAACTGCTTGGAAAAGACTTTGGAGCCTTCAAGCTGGGCGCAGGCGGCGGTCGGGCCGACGATCGGCAGTCCGGCCGCGTCAAAGGCGTCCACAATGCCGTCGACGAGAGGAACCTCGGGCCCGACAACGGTGAAATCGACGCCCAGGGTTTCGGCGAGCGCGGTCATCTCGGACGTGGAGCCGACGTCGGCGGGAATGCAGGAGACGTCCATCGCCATCCCCGCGTTGCCGGGTGTGGCGTAGACGGCGTCGATCGATTCGGATCGGGATAACCGCCAGGCCAGGGCGTGCTCGCGGCCACCGCCGCCAATAACGAGTGCTTTCATTCGAGAGGTCGTTCGCGCAGTCCGCATCGGCTCCAAATTACGACGCCCGTCGTAGCCCCGCGGGGAGAGACAACTCTTGGCGACCCCTCCGGCGAAGGCCTAGAATAGCAGGTGAGCGTCGTGGAACGACGCCGGTGAAGACCCTGACTTTCGAGACCACAGAAGCCTACGACGTCGTCGTGATCGGCGCCGGACACGCGGGGTGCGAAGCGGCGGCGGCGGCGGCCCGAATGGGCCTGCGCACCGCGCTCTGCACCCTCAACGCGGACCTCGTCGCACAGATGTCGTGCAATCCGGCCGTGGGCGGGATCGCGAAGGGCCACTTGGTGCGCGAGATCGACGCGATGGGCGGCGTGATGGGCCTGGTCGCCGATGCGGTGGGGATCCAGTTCCGTCTCCTGAATACCAGCCGCGGTCCGGCCGTTTGGTCGCCCCGCGCCCAGGCCGACAAGAAGCAGTACCGCGTGGAGATGAAGCGCCGGCTGGAGGCTGAGCCGAACATCGTCCTCAAGCAGGCTGAGGTGGTGGATTTCATCCTGGAGGAGTTGCCGGGCCGGACGGAGAAGCGTCTGCGCGGTCTTCGGTTGCTTGACGGGCGGACGATACGGACGGACGCGGTCATCGTCACGACGGGCACTTTCCTCAACGGACTGGTCCATATCGGCGAGACGCAGTATCCGGCGGGGCGGTCGGGAGAACCGGCGTCGATCCCGCTGGGCGAGCGTTTGCGAGCTCTGGGCTTTCGCTGCGGACGGCTGAAGACCGGAACGCCGCCTCGTTTGGACGGCCGCACGATCGACTGGGAGCGCTTCGAGCCGCAGCCTGGAGACGCCGAACCGACGCCGTTCTCCTTCCGTACCGAGAAGATTGACCGCGAGCAGATTGAGTGTCACATCGCCTACACGACGGAAGCGACCCTGAAGATCTTGCGGGAGAGCGTGGCTCGCTCCCCTCTATATAGTGGTCAGATTGAAGGTGTGGGTCCCCGCTACTGTCCGTCGATCGAAGACAAAGTGGTGAAGTTCCCGGATAAGGAGCGGCATCAGCTCTTCTTGGAGCCGGAGGGTCTGGATACGAACGAGGTCTACCTGAACGGCATGTCGACCTCGATGCCGATCGACGTGCAGGCGGCGATGGTGGCGTCTATACCGGGTCTGGACCGGGCGGAGATGATTCGGCCCGGGTATGCGATTGAGTACGACTCGGTGGACGCGACGGAGCTGGATCACTCGCTGGAGACCAAGCGTATCCGCGGGCTCTATCTTGCCGGGCAGATCAACGGCACCACCGGATACGAAGAGGCGGCGGCGCAGGGCCTGATGGCCGGAATCAATGCGGCGCTGGCCGTTCAGGGGCGGAGTCCCGTGGTCCTTGGACGGACGGACGGATATATCGGCATCTTGATCGACGACCTGGTCACGAAGGGAACGGATGAGCCCTACCGGATGTTCACTTCGCGAGCCGAGTATCGGCTCCATTTGCGGATCGACAACGCGGATCGGCGCTTGACGCCGATTGCCCGGGACGCCGGGATGATCCAGGACGATGAATGGTCGCGGTTTGCGGGGCGCCGGTCCAATTTGGAGACGGCGGCCGAGTTCGTAGCACGCTTCCGCCCGCAGCCGGGCACGCCTGAAGCGGATCAGTTCTTCGAACAGATAGGCGGGGTCCCGGAGAATCGGCAGACGCTGGCGCAGTACTTGCGACGGCCCGAAGTGCGGATCAAGCCGATGAAGGCGCTGATCGAGACTCAGACTGGGGTTGAACTCACGAAGGCCGTTTGGACCTCGCTGGAGACCGACTGCAAGTACGCCGGATACCTGGAGCAACAGCAGAAGCACGTCGACCGGATCAAGAAGGTCGAAGAGCGCCGGATTCCCCCTGATTTCGGGTTTGCGGGCCTTCCAGGGCTTTCTCGCGAGGTGGTGGAGAAGCTGGAGCGCGTCCGTCCGCGTAGTTTGGCCCAGGCAGGGCGCATACCGGGGATCACTCCCGCGGCTGTCTCGATCCTCAACATGCACCTCGAGAGCCCGGTCAGCGAGTCGAGTGTTGCCTGAAACCCCTTTTAAACGGGCATTTCGTTCCGTGCTGGACGAGGTCGACCTGAATCCCGACGCTCAGGCTCTCAGCAGGATGGTCTCCCACCATGGACTGCTTGAGAAGTGGAACCGCGGTCTCAATCTCACGCGGATCACGAGCCCGGAAGAGGCCGCACGGCGGCATTTCGGTGAATCGCTGCTACTGGCCAAGGCAATCGGCGACATCCAAACGCTGGCTGATATCGGATCGGGCGGCGGATTCCCGGGCCTTCCCATCGCAGCGATCAATCCGGGGGCGTCCGTTACGTTGATTGAGTCGGTCGCGAAGAAGGCCGCTTTTCTCCGGGAGGCGAGTCGGGATTGGGGCAACGTGCGGGTGGTCGCGCGGCGGGCCGAGGATGTGACGGACGGGTTTGATTGCGTCGTCATGCGCGCGGTTCGTGTGGAGCCGCTGCTGGATATCGTCGCCGGGATGGCTCCGCGACTGGCGCTCTTGGCTGGAGAAGAGACAGCGGGTGAGCTTGAACGTTCAAGCGGCTGGACCTGGGAAGCCCCGGTTCCCCTTCCCTGGGGTAATCGTCGCGTCATTCTCTTGGGGAAACGTTCCACGTGAAACAACTGCACGGACGGCTATCCGTCCATTGCGGGAACGTTTCACGTGGAACATGGTCCCAGAAGATCGATTTCATACTCGTTGTGATAACCTGAGCACCAATTCCTTCCTAGGCTGGAGGGGCGTTCGGAGACTCTGATTTGGCCCGAATTATCGCTATCGCCAACCAAAAAGGCGGCGTCGGAAAGACGACCACCGCCATCAATCTATCCGCATCTCTAGCCGCGGCGGACTGTCGTGTCCTGATCATCGATTGCGACCCGCAAGCCAACTCAACGAGCGGCCTCGGCTATGCCTACGAGGATGACCGTCCGACAGTCTACGACTTTATGGTTGGACGAACGGGGCTGCGCGACGTCTTCGTCGAGACGTCGGTCTCTAGCCTCACGCTCGCCCCATCGAGCCGTCATTTGGCGGCTGCGAATGTGGAGCTTGTGGATGCGGACGGCCGCGAGAATCAGCTTCGAGACGCTCTGGCTGAGGTCCAGTCGGAATTCGACTACATTCTCATCGATTGTCCGCCGGCCCTCGATCTGCTGACGATTAACGCCCTGACAGCCGCTGACTCGGTACTGATCCCGATTCAGTGCGAGTATTTTGCTCTGGAGGGGATCTCGGCGCTGATGGACACGGTGGACCGCATTCGCGAGCAACTCAATCCGGGGCTCGCGATCGAGGGCGTCTTACTGACGATGTTCGACGATCGGACGACTCTTGCGAAGCAGGTGGCGACTGATTTGCGCGAGTTCTTCGGGAACGACGTCTTCCAAACCGTGATTCCGCGCAATATCCGCCTCGCGGAAGCGCCCAGTCACGGAAAGCCAGTGCTCGAGTATGATCTGCGTTCCAAAGGCGCTGACAGCTACCTCAAGCTGGCGCGTGAGATCCTTGGCCGAGGCCAAGAACGCGGCGCAGCCGGCAGTGCCGGGATTGTCCACTAACCTTGTAGTAGGTCGCACAGGATGAGCAACAAGTCCTCTTCTCCCGCCCCCCGCCGCAAGGCGCTTGGTCGAGGTCTCAACGCCTTGTTGGCGAATAAGCCGGCGCCGACCGCTGTCCCGTCGGCGGGTCAGGCAGCACCGGTCGCCGGACCTGGCGAGGCTGTTCAGAGCTTGGATCCGCGGTTGGTCGACCCGAACCCCGACCAGCCGCGCACGCGGTTTGACGACGCCGGGATCCAGGAGTTGGCTCAGTCGATCCGGACGGACGGCGTGATCCAGCCCATTTTGGTTCGGCCGTCGGGCGCCCGATACCTGATCATTGCCGGAGAGCGCCGATGGCGTGCGGCGCAGGTGGCGGGTTTGGAGCGGGTGCCGGCGATCATCCGCGAGATTGAGGACGACAAGGTTCTCGAGATCGCGCTGATCGAGAACATCCAGCGCGAAGACCTGAACCCGATTGAGGTGGCGCAGGCGCTCTTGCGACTCGGACAAGAGCTCGAACTCAGTCACGAGGAACTCGCTCAGCGGACTGGTAAAGACCGCACGACGGTGACGAACCTGCTGCGGCTGCTGCGGCTGCCGATCGAGGTCCAGCAGCTTGTGGCGGAGAACAAGATCGCCATGGGGCATGCTCGCGCGGTGCTTGCGTTGGAGGACGAGCAGCAGCGCATTTCGGTCGCCGAGCAGGTGGTGCGAAAGGGACTGTCTGTCCGGGCGGTCGAGCAGCTCATCAAGCAGATGCTCCAGCCGGCGGAACCGAAGAAGGTCAAGACGATCGATCCCAACGTGGCGGCTGCTGTGGAGAGCCTGGAGCAAGCTCTGGGGGCGCCGGTGCGGCTGATTCAGCGGAACGCGAAGCGCGGCCGCATCGAGATTGAGTACTCATCGCCGGAAGAGTTGGATCGAATCTATACTCGAATCACCGGGGAAGAGTAGATCTATCTTCTTTCTTTTCAGTAGTTTACAAGGAACTCGCCTGTGTCCGGACGTATACTCAACGGGAACCAAATCCGTGATCAGATCCTGGCGGAAGTCGCCGCGGAGGTAGCCGAGCTGACGACTCAAGGCGTCCGTCCTGGCTTGGCGGCCGTGCTTGTCGGCGAGAATCCTGCGTCTCAGGTCTACGTGCGCAACAAGATGCGGGCGTCGGAGAAGGTCGGCATTGCGAGCCGGACCCTCACTCCCTCGGCCGAGATCACCACCGATGAGTTGCTGGCGATCGTCGATGACCTCAACCGCGACGACGAGGTGGACGGCATCCTGGTGCAGCTCCCGTTGCCCGATCAGGTTGATTCGGCGAAGGTGCTGCTCGCCATTGACCCGGCCAAGGACGTGGATGGCTTCCACCCGGTCAACATGGGAGCGTTGGCGACCGGGGCGCCGAAGCTCGTGCCCTGCACGCCTGCCGGATTGATTGAGATGCTCGACCGGGGCGGTGTGGAGATCAGCGGCAAGAACGCGGTCGTGTTGGGTCGCAGCAATATTGTCGGCAAGCCGGCGGCACTTCTGTTGCTGGGGCGCAACGCGACGGTGACCATCTGTCATTCGCGTACGAAGGATCTCGCGGCCAAGGCGCGCGAGGCGGACATTCTGGTCGCCGCGTTGGGTCGCCCGGCGATGATCACCCGCGACTTCATCCAACCCGGCGCCGTCGTACTCGACGTGGGAATCAACCGCGTGACGGATCCGGCGGAAGCCGAGCGCTTGTTCTCCTATAAGCCGAAAAAGCTTGCACGGTTCCATGAGAAGGGATCGGCACTGGTGGGCGATGTGAACCCGGCCGACATGGAAGAGCTGGCGTCGGCCTATACGCCAGTGCCGGGCGGCGTCGGGCCGCTGACGATCGCGATGCTGATGAAGAACACGCTGACCGCCGCGCGTGCCCGGCGTGGGTAGATCGCCATGTTGAAGGTCGGTCTCACCGGCGGCCTCGCCAGCGGCAAAAGCTTCGTCGGGGCGTGCCTCCAGGAGTTGGGAGCGCACGTGATCCAAGCCGACCGTCTGGGCCACGAAGCGCTTGAAGTCGACGGCGAAGCCTATCCGCTGGTCGTCGAGAAGTTCGGCGATGAGATTCTGCTTGCTGGAGGGGAGATCGACCGCAAGGCGCTGGGCGCTATCGTCTTTCCGGCCCCGGAGAAGCTGGAAGCGCTGAACGCGATCATTCACCCGATCGTTTGGCGCCGTCAGCAGGAGTTCTTCAGCGAGGTGGAGGAGAAAGACCCGCATGCGGTCGCCGTAGTGGAGGCCGCCATCTTGATTGAGACCGGCGCTTACAAGCGTTATCAACGGCTGGTGGTCGCCGCTTGTCCTCCGGAGGTGCAGGTGGCGCGTTTTCGCGCTCGCGAAGGCGCCACTGAAGAGCAGGCTCGAGCGCGCATGGACCGGCAGATGCCTCTCGAAGAGAAACTGCCATTCGCCGATTACGTCATCGATACCTCGGGCTCGAAAGATGAGACACGTGGCCGCGCCGCCGAGGTATACGCCAAACTAAGAGCGGAAGCTGAAGCATGAGACGTTGGACATTTCGCCTGGGCACGATGGCCCTGCTCTTTCTCGCCGCCTTCACCCTCGGCACGATTTCGACCGAATGGTCGAGCGATTCGGCGGACCCGTTTTGGACCGAGGCGGCCGGCAGCGATCTCACCGACGACGAGAGGACGAATATCGACGTCTACGATCGCGCCTCGCGAGCGGTGGTCAACATCACGTCGACGGTTCTCCAGCAAGGTTGGTTCTTCCAGGTGGTACCGAATCGCGGAACCGGCTCGGGCTTTCTAGTGGACAACGAGGGTCGCATCCTGACCAACTATCACGTGATCCAAGGCAACTCGGCGCAGATTGAAGTCAACTTGCTCGGAAGCGAGCGCGACGAGAGCTACGAGGCGCAAGTGCTGGCGGTCGACGAGTTGAACGACCTGGCGTTGATCCAGATCAATCCTGACGGCGACCTGCCTTGGTTGCCGCTCGGCGATTCGGAGTCGTTGCGTGTCGGGCGCAAGGTGCTGGCGATCGGCAACCCGTTCGGACTGGAAGGGACGCTCACGACGGGCGTGATTAGTTCGCTGGGACGTTCGATCCAATCGGACAACGGAGTCCTTCCGGAGATGATCCAGACCGACGCCGCCATCAATCCGGGAAACTCCGGCGGCCCGTTGCTCGACAACTCCGGGGCGGTGATCGGGGTCAACACGGCGATCTACGGCCCGGGCGGGAACATTGGAATCGGATTTGCGATGCCGATCTCTCGGGCCAAGCCGCTGCTGGAATTCGTGCGGTCGGGCGGGGAAGCGCGTAAGGCGAAAGACCCCGGGTTCCGCACGATCTACGTGAGCGGGCGCTATGCGCGGGCGCTGGAGTTGCCGCCGTCGGGTCTGCTTGTGGTCGAACTGGATCCGAACGGCGCCGCTGCGCAAGCCGGTCTGCGGGGTCCGTCCCGAGAGATCGTATTGGGCAACTATCGAGTCCCGTGGGGCGGCGACTTCATTCTGGAGATCGACGGACGGCCGGTGGCGAACGGGCGGCTGCTGCAGCAGTCGCTGGCGCTCAAGAAGGCGGGCGACGAGTTGGCGCTGAAGGTTTTTCGTGACGGCGAGGAAGTGGAGATCGTGGTGAAGCTCGCCTCGCAGTCGATGCGGCTATGAGGCCTGACCCGCAAATCGGGCTTTGCTCGAGTTGCGCGCATGTCCGACCGGTGACGTCTGATCGCGGCTCGGATTTCTATCTGTGCGGGAAGGCCAAGACGGACCCGCGCTATCCGAAGTATCCTCGGCTGCCTGTCGTGGCTTGTGCGGGCTGGCAGGTCGCATCATCAGGCCGGTGACTTCGTCAGACGCTCACTGGCGGAAGTGACCGGGCGACGGTCAAACGTCCACACGAAGCGCCCGAAGCCAAATAACGGCGTTGCTGCTGCTAACTATGCCGGGACGGAGATGATAGTCGAAACTCAGCTCTCCGTCGATTACTTGGTCTTGGAAGTGCGCGGCCTGCGCCGTTGGCCTTTCCGAGAGCGCCTTGGCCAGTTCAACGTCATGAGTTGTCAGCAACACTGATCCCCCGCGGGTGATGAGTTGATCGACGATGGCCCGAGCGCCGATCCGGCGATCGGCCGAGTTGGTCCCGCTCAGCATCTCGTCCGCGAGCAGCAGCACGGGCTCGCCCGAAGCGGCGGTATCCAGAGCCGCGGCAAGCTTTGAGGCTTCCACGAGGAACCGAGACCTTCGCTCGTGAACGGACTCGTCGATTCGCGCAGAAACCACCAGGGAGAACTCAGACAACTCGAACCGCGCCGCGCGGACCGGTGCTCCGGCGCGAGCGAGCACGCAATTCAGTCCTACCGCTCGCAGGTACGTGCTCTTGCCTGACATATTCGAGCCGGTGATCACCAGCGCCTTGTTTTCTGCATCCAATCGGACAGGGGCACTGACGGCGTGCTCCTGTTGAAGCAGGGGATGCTCCATCTTGTCCGCTACCAACGCGACCGCGGAGTCCTTTCGGAAGCTGGGAGAGACGCTCTTTGGATGGTCTCCGGCGAAGGCCGCGACGGCACAGAGTCCTTCAAACGAGCCGAATGCGTCCGCCCACTCAGTGAGCGCTGACCCATGTGCGATCTGCCACGACTCGATGCTGAGTCCCCACTGCGTGGCCCAGGCGAGAAGATACGAAGCCGCCAAAAGCGCGTCGGAATTGCGAGCCTGTAGCCACCCGATTCGCCTATTGAGCGATGTCAGTAGAACCGATGCAGGTTGGCTGGACCCGGAGCGCAGGCTCTCTTGCAGGGAGCGCAACAGCGGGGCGCGAAATGTCTGTCGCTCAAGCAGTCGCGCGCCCTTCTCTAGCTCCCTTAGGGCACGGGTATTTGATGCGACGGAACTAACGGTACGCTCGATCGATTCGCGGACCTTGAGACACATCAGGCCTTGCACGGACGCCAGCGCGACGACCGCAACCCAGGTGTGAGGAGCCAGCCCTACTGGTCCTACCCCCACGAGGCCAAGCCCAAGCAGACCGGCGGCTAGTCCGAGTAGGCAGAGGCGATACCACGTCGGGACTGCTTCCGGTCGATGCGCCGCCCATTCCCGCAGCGAGTCGGAATCCGAGGATGACGGCGTCAAAGCATCGGGAATGCAGCAGAGCTCCAGTTGTACGTCGCTCCGACTACGTAGCTCGTCAACCGCTTCTTGCCGCTGCATGGCCTCTTGGGAGCTGCACGGGTTCAGGAGCCAGCCTGCGAGCGTGGACCTGCCCAGCGTAGTTGCGGACGAAGGCGTCAGCAGTTCAAAGAGGGACCCTTCACCAAATAGGTCGAGGTCCTCCGCATACAGATGGTCAGGACGGCGGAAGTCCTCTCCGAAATCACCCGTGCCGACCCAATTACCTGTGAGACGTTGCACGCTCCTTTCGAGCCACTCGGAACGCCGTCGATGCATGCGCACCGCGGCGGCCGATCTCGAAGTGAGTACGGAAAGCCCCAGAGCTGCCGAGGCCGCGAGGGCCGCGGGCCAAATCGTAAGTCCCGCATTGACGGCGAGAATCATGCATCCCAGTGTCAACACCGAGGCGGCGGACACCGCCAACACGTAGATCCGGTAGAGCTTGTGTGAGCGCTCCAGCGAGCGGTGTGACTCTGCTACGGCGCGTTTCCCGCGGCTTAGAACTGCGGCATGAGACTCGGTCACAAGGCGGATTGTACCCTGGGGCTGTCCCGTGCCGAACTGTTGCGCGAGATCAGCTACGCCCAGCACCTCGCTACACTCAGAAACTCCATGTCGCCCCGCCGGCTCCTGTTCCAATCGCTGCTCTACCACCGGGGAGTGAATCTTGCCGTGGCCCTCGGCGTCGCTGTTGGGGCGGCCGTGCTCTCGGGCGCGCTGATCGTGGGAGACTCGGTGCGCGGCAGTCTGCGCGACCTCACTCTCGACCGGCTCGGCAGGATCGATCACGCCCTGGTTGCGGATCGTTACGTTCGGGAGGCGCTTGCCGAGGAGCTGCCTGAAACGGCGTCGGCCATTTTGATTCGCGGCTCGGCTGAATCGCCGGAGTCCGGCGCTCGCGCGTCCAAGGTCAATCTCCACGGGACCGGCGAGGCATTCTGGAGGATGTTCGGCCAAGCGGCGCCGGAACTGGGGTCCCGCGACGTCGCCGTCAACGAAGCACTGGCGCGCGAGATCGGCGTCGAAGAGGGCGGCGCCTTGTTGCTGCGATTCCAGACCGACACGCTTGTCCCCTCCGAATCGGTGATGGGCCGCAAGACGGACAACGTGCGCACGATGCGGCTGACGGTGAAGGCGGTGCTGCCGAATGAAGGCCCGGGACGCTTTGGTCTGTCGCCGTCGCAACAACTCCCGCTGAACGCCTTTCTGGCGCTGTCTACTTTGCAACGCGCCCTGGGGCAGGAGGGGCGGGTCAATGCCTTGCTGTCTGCCGAGGAGCCGGACCTCGCTTCCACGATCCAACTAGAAGACCTGGAACTCGACGTCGTGTTGCTTGGGGGACAAGGTCTGCTCTCGGCTCAAACCCGGCGCATCGTGTTGGAGCCCGCTGCCGCCGAGGCTGTTGCCGTCGCCGCTCAAGAAGCCGGTCTAGCGTCTACGCCCGTCCTGACCTATTTGGCGAATAGGATCGGAGTCGACGAGCGGGCGATTCCCTACTCGACGGTGACGGCGCTCGCCCCGACGCCCGAATCGTTGCGTCTCGTTGGAGGTGCGCCCGCACCCGAGTTGAGCGGCGACCAGATTCTGCTCAACCAATGGGCGGCTCGTGATCTCAACGCTCGCCCCGGCGACTCGGTGATGCTGGACTACTACCAAGTCGGACCGCGCGGCGAACTCGTCACGGAGCAGCATGAGTTCGAACTGGCCGGCGTCGTCGCGATGGAAGGCATCGCGCTCGATCGCAATCTCGCTCCGGATTTCGAGGGCATGTCGGACGTCGATCGGATGTCGGATTGGGATCCGCCGTTCCCGGTCGACCTCTCGCTCATCCGCGATCAGGACGAGGACTACTGGGACCGCTATCGGACCGCGCCCAAGGCCTTCGTCCCTTTGGAGACGGCGAAGGATTTGTGGACCAACCGTTTCGGACAACTGACTTCGGTGCGTCTGGCGCCTCCGCCCGGAGAAGCGTTGGACGATGTGCGCGAACGCTACGTCGCCGCCCTGCGCAACGAGGCCGACCCGGCTCGTTTCGGGTTGGCGTTTCAGCCGGTCAAGGCCCAAGGGTTGCAGGCCTCCAGCGGGGCAACCGACTTTTCAGGTCTTTTTATCGGATTTAGCCTATTCCTGATCGCTTCGGCGGCGATGCTGGTGACTCTCCTTTTTCGATTGGGCGTGGAACGCCGCTCGCGAGAAGTCGGCCTCTTGTTGGCCTCCGGTCATCCCGTCACACGCGTCCGGAGACTGCTTTTGCAGGAGGGTGCGCTGCTCGCGCTCGCGGGCTGCTTGGCCGGTATTCCCGGGGCTGTCGCCTACGGCTGGTTGATGGTCTACGGGCTCAGCACGTGGTGGTCGGCCGCGGTCGGCGGTTCGTTCCTCAACCTGCATGTCGCTCCCGCGAGTCTGGCTGCAGGGGTCGTCGGCAGCTTTCTCTTGATGCTGTTCGCGGTCTGGACGGCGGTACGCAAACTTGGTCGGCTGACTCCTCGCGCGATGCTCGCGGGTCAGTTGGAAGCCGACCGCAACGCACTGCCCAGCAAGCTTCCCGCTCGGCTGGCCTGGGGATCGGCGGCAGGGGCCCTCACGCTCCTGGCGGCTTCCTTCACCGTCGACGCAGCGACCCAGGCGGCGCTGTTCTTCGGCGTGGGCGCGCTGCTGCTGATGGCCGCTCTGGCCGGTTTCCGAGCGAGCCTACTGAAGCCAAAGAGCGACAGTCTAGTCGGCGGATCGTCGCCGCTGTGGCGGCTCGGCTCGCGGAACAGCGGTAGGTTCCCGTCTCGCTCCACGCTTTCCGCCGCTCTGATTGCGGGAGCCGCCTTCGTCATCGTTACTGTCGCTTTGATGCGCCACGACGTCTCCAGTCAGGAGCCCGAGTTCCAGTCCGGCGACGGCGGTTTTCGCTTCGCGGCCCAATCCGATTTGCCGCTCTACCCGGAACAATTGGATGAGTCGTCTGATCTATTCGACGGCCGTTTGTTCGCCCTGCGTGCCAAGCGGGGCGAGGACGCCTCGTGTCTGAACTTGTACCGTCCCTCGCAGCCGACTCTGCTCGGCGCCGGACCCGACCTCATCGCACGCGGCGGTTTCGCCTTCCAGTCGACGCTTGCCGAGACCGACGCTGAGCGCGAGAATCCGTGGCTGATCCTCGAGCGAGACTTCCCCGAGAACGCCGTGCCGGTGTTCGGCGACCTGAATTCGGTGATGTGGATCCTCCACCTCGGTCTTGGCGATACGTTGGAGGTCGAGGACGGGCTCGGCCGTTCTCGCAAGCTCGTGATCGCCGGTCTGATGTCCCGCTCGATCTTTCAATCCGAGCTGCTGATGGCGGACGGCCGCTTCCTCGAACTGTTCCCGGACCATTCCGGTTTCCAGCAACTGTTGGTCGAAACCGACGACGGCCAAGCCGGCGTGGCCCTGGAGAACCGTTGGTCGGATCTGGGTCTCGACGCCGAGACGTCGGCGGACCGACTGGCGGGATTCCTGGTTGTTGAGAACACCTACCTCAGTACGTTCCAAACCCTTGGAGGGCTGGGGTTGCTGCTCGGCACTTTCGGTCTCGCAGTGGTGATGGTGCGCAACGTCTTGGAGCGCCGCCGTGAACTGGCTCTGTTGCAGGCCGTCGGTTTCGCAAAGCAGTCCGTCTCGCGGGTCGTTTTGGCTGAGAACGCCTATCTGCTGGTTTTCGGGCTGCTGGCTGGGACGGGTGCGGCGCTGTTGGCGACCGCGCCCCACTTGTTGAGCGGTTTGGCTGAACCGCCCTGGGCGTCCTTGCTGATGACCCTCGCGCTGATCCTCGTCTGCGGCTTGGCGGCAGGAGCGGCGGCCGTTCGCGTCAGCCTCGGCCAACCGCTCTTGCCGAGTCTGCGTCGCGACTAGCTCCGCCTAGACCGCCGAGCCGGGGCCGGCCTTCATCCAGGGGAAGTTGGGAGTGAACTCCCAACCGAACTGGAAGTACAGGACGGCGACGCCCATCGCCACGACGGCCAGAATGCCGAGCATCAGGAAGAGGAATCCTTTCCACGGGAAGCTCTTGCCTTCGCGCTTCATGATGATGAGATAGCTCACCGCGATGCCGACGTAGTAGAGCAACACCATCGGCATGGCGAAGACCAGCATCGTCGTCACGTCGGGTGTCGGCGTGATGATCGCCGCGATGACGAAGATGATGAGGATCGCGTAGCGCCCGTTGCGGATCAGGAAGCCGGGCGTCGTGATTCGCAGCAGCGTAAAGAAGAAGATCACGACCGGCATCTGGAAGACCGCTCCCAACCCGACATGCAGGTTGAAGAACATGTCGTAGTAAGCGGTCGTCGTGATCATCGGTCGTACATCGACGTCGAAGCCAATTCCGATCAAGAAGGCCAGCGCGAAACGCAGGGCGACGAAGTAGCAGAACAGCCCGCCGCCGATGAACAGCCCGGCGGTAGTGAAGATGAACGGCGCAGCCCAGCGGCGCTCTTTTTGATAGAGGCCCGGGGCGATGAACGACCAGGCTTGATACATCAGCCAAGGCGCGCCGACGAAGAGTCCCGCCAGCAGCGGCAGCTTGAAGTACTGCAGCATGAACTGCTCGGTCACGGTGGTATTCACCAGGGTGATGACCGGGTCGTAGGGCAGCTTCTCGGCCGCGGCCTTGAACGGCTCGGCGAACAGGCGGAACAGCTCCTTGGCGAAGGCCAAACAAACGATGTAGGCGACCAGCAGCCCGATAAACGCCCGCACGAGCCGCGTGCGCAGTTCCTCCAGATGTTCGAGGAACGACATCCGGGCCATGCCCTCCTCTTCCTCGTCGTCGTCGAGGTCGGTCGTTGGTCCCACCGGAGGGGGGGTGGTCGTACCTGAACCAGCTTCGACTTTCGCCACAGCCTGCTCTTCCGCTTCGGGCGAGTCGTTGTCGTAGTTGTAGGCGTCGTCGCTGAACGGGTCGTCGTAGTAGCTGGGCTCGTCGGCTACGGCCGGTTTCGTCTCAACCGGCTCGTCGTCTCCGCCCGATCGCTCTCGCGCGACGGGCGGCTCCTCGATGGCGGCCGCTTCAGCCCCCGCCTCCTCTTCGGGAGGGGCGGGGGCTTCCGGCGCAGTATCTCGCTTGACGGGTTCCCGGGCTACCGGCGCTCCGCCGGCCACTTCCGACTGAGCATCACCCGTCTCAGGCGACCCGTCGGGGTCGCGCGTCTTGTCGTCTGAGCTCATCTGGAGTTTTGAAACCTCTAAGCAGTGCTCTGCTCCGGGGCCGCGGAAGCCTCGGTGGCCTTCGCGCTCTCGACCGGTTTAGGATCAGTCGGAGCGTCAGGGCTAGAGCTGTCACTGCTCGAGGTTTCAGCGACCGCTGTTGCAGCGCTGTCAGTGGAGTCGCCCGTGCTGGGGGCGGACTCGGTGGCTGTGGAAGACGATTCGGACTTGGCCGCCGACGAGTCGTAGTTGTACTCGTCGTAGTAGTCGTCTTCCCCGTCGTAGTAAGTGGTCGCGTCCTTGAGCGCCTTGTTGGCTTCTGAAGCGGCTTTGCGCGCTTCATCCACCCGCGTCTCACGCTCGATGTTATCCATCTCGCGCTGGAACGTACCCTTCAACTCGTTCGATGCACGACGGAACTCCGCCATGCCTTTGCCGAACGTGCGTCCAAGCTCCGGCAACTTCTTCGGACCGAAGATAAGCAGAGCGAACACGAAGATGAAAATCATCTCCTGTATGCCAAGTGGACCCATAAGGTGAAGCAGTCTCCTTCAAGAGACTGCCTCTGATGATAGCGACGCCTCCGAAAAGGCGTCAACTGAACCTTGCCACGGCTCGAAGCCATTGAAAACGAAGCCTCTGCTGCTATCCTGAACTTCCGCCCCGCCGCCAGAGGCCTCCGGTGTTCGAAAATCACCGCCAAAAAGCCGCCCTCCTCTTCGCGGCAGCCGACGTCATCCTGACCGTCCTCGCCTTTGAGGCGGCTTACCAGACTCGACTCCTCCTTCCGCTGCCGCGCACGTTCTTCATCACCACGCCGGTGAAGGCGTTGCTGCTGGGCTTTATCCTCGTGCTGTGGTTGGTGCTGGGGCGGATGATCGGCGCCTACGCGCGGCTGTATGGAGCGGACACGCGGGCCGCGATCTACGACACCCTCCGCCAAGTTCTTTTCGGAGGGCTCGGCATCGCGATGTTCTTGTTTGTGCTGCGCATGGATCTGTCGCGGCCCTTCCTGGGACTCTTCCTGCTCTACAACCTCGTCCTGCTGATCCTTTACCGGGCGGCCGCCGGGCGTCTGCGGGGTTACATCCGTCGCCAGTTCGGCGCCGAGGTCCATTGCGTGGTCGTGGGCGAGGGGCCGCAGGCTCGGCGTCTTGCCGCGCGGTTGGAGAAAGCGGGCGAAGTTGGATTGCGGCTGGAGGCTTTTCTCGACCTGGCGGAGCCGGAGTCGCTCGCTCGGCTCACGGCGATGCTCCGCGAACATGTCGTCGACGAAGTCTTCTTTGTCGTCGACGCCGCCCGTCTCGGGGACTTGGAGGAGATCTTCTTGCTGTGCGACGAAGAGGGCGTGCGGACCCGCGTTGCGACCCACTTCTTTCCGCACGTCAACAGCCGGGTCTACTTCGACCGTCTCGGCGACCTGCCGCTGTTGAGCTTCTCCGCGACTCCGCACGACGAAGTCCGGTTGTTTATCAAGCGCACGTTCGACGTGGTTTGCTCGCTGGCGGCGCTGCTTGTCCTGGCGATTCCCATGGCTGTGGTTGCGATTGCGGTTCGGCTCAGCTCGGCGGGCCCCGCCCTATTCGTGCAGATTCGCTGCGGTCTCAACGGGAGACGCTTTCGGTTCTACAAGTTCCGCTCGATGGTCGCCGACGCCGAGTCGCAGCGCGCCGACCTGGAACACTTAAACGAGAAGGACGGCCCGGCGTTCAAGATCGCCGAAGATCCTCGCGTCACGCCGATCGGCCGCTTCTTGCGACGCTACTCGATCGACGAGTGGCCGCAGTTTTGGAACGTCCTCCGGGGCGACATGTCGTTTGTGGGTCCGCGTCCGCCCGTTCCCTCCGAGGTCGAGCAGTATGTGACGTGGCAACGTCGTCGCCTGCGCATGCGGCCCGGGCTCACTTGCCTTTGGGCGGTGCGCGGCCGCGACGAGGTGGACTTCGATACCTGGATGCGGATGGACCTCGAATACATCGACAACTGGTCGTTGTGGCTGGACTGCAAGATCCTTCTGCGCTCGATTCCGCTCGTACTGGCCGGGCGCGGGGCGCATTAGCTCGATATGGACTTCCGTCAAGCTTGGGACCGAGTCGCTGAACTCGAGGGAGAGACGTTCCGCACCGCGCGGGGAGTGGAGTTCTCCTATCGCTTTAAGCGGACGTTCATCGTGACGGAGCCCGCTGGACAATCCATTCCGCGCACGAATTTCGACAAAGTCTTCAAGCGGATCAGCGGAGCGGGTGCGCATGTAACATCCGTCCAGGGCCAAGCGTTCATCGAGGCGGTCTTCCACGACAATAGGTTTGAACAAGCCTCATGAGAACTCTGACCTCCGTCCTCCTCGCCTCCGCTCTCCTCGCCTGCGCGCCCGCGCCGGAGCCTGTTGCGGAAGAGCCTCGCTCCCAAGCTGCGATCCAAGCGGACGAGGCTCGTGCTCGGCTCGAAGCCGCGGGCGAAGGCGCCGCCGTTGTTCTTCGAGCGATTGAAGCCCACGGCGGCTTGGAGGCCTGGTACGCAGCGCCGACTAGTTCTTACATCTGGGAGTACTCGAACGTCACCATTCCGTTGCGTTTTTCGACGCGGATGACGGTCGACAACCAGACCCGCCGCGCCTATCACGAGATCCTGACGGTCGGCACGCCTGAGGATGCGCCTCAATTCGAGGGACGCTTCGCGTGGGACGGCTCCGAGGCCTGGATTGCTCCCGAGGATACGCCCAAGATCAATCCGCGTTTTTGGGCCTTGACCGGCTATTATTTCGAGCAGATTCCGTTTGTGCTGGCCGACCCGGGACTGACGTACGAGAAGATGCCGGACGCTGAACTCGACGGCGTGGCGCACGACATGGTCCGTGTCGGGTTTGAATCCGGCGTCGGCGACGCTCCCGGCGACACCTACGTGCTCTACGTCGACAAGGAGACGGACCGTCTGGCAGCGATTCGCTACACCGTCACCTACTACAGCCAGCGCGGTCCGCAAGAGAACGCTAAGCCCCGTCCTGAAACGCTGTTCTACTACGAGGACTTCCAGGAAGTGGACGGGCTGTCGGTCCCTGGAAAATTCCGCGGCTTCCAGTTTGCCGATGGCGAGAAAGGCGAGCAGAAAAGCGAAGCCTGGTGTCGCGAGATCTCCTTCTCGCAGCCCTTTGACGAGGCGCGGCTGGAGATGCCCGAGGGCGCCAAGGTCCAGTCCGCGCCGTAGCGGCCTGGGGAATTGTCGGGTCTGTTGTCGTGGTCCACGCGCGGGCTGCGCAATCAGAATCTAGGTCCGATGCGTCCGAAATGAGAGCCGGCGTTCGCCACAGGTATGGTCCACCCGATGTCCTCTCGGTGGAAGAGGTCCCGACCCCGGTCCCCTTCGACGATGAAGTACGAGTCCGCGTTCACGCCGCCTCGGCCAATCTGGGCGATTGGGAACTGTTGCGCGCCGATCCGCTGTTTATTGCAGCCATGGCGCAGTTATTCGGCTCGAAGCCGCGCCACCCGGTCCCCTCCTCGTCGGGCGGCCTCTTGCGGCCCAAGCACAAGATCCTGGGGTGCGATTTCGCAGGGCGAATTGATGCGGTCGGCAAAGCAGTCACGCAATTCCGGCCGGGCGACGAGGTATTCGGCATGTGCGGCTTTGGGGCCTTTGCTGAATACGTCTGCGTGAAGCAAACGGAGGCGATGGTTCTCAAGCCCGCCGGTTTGACCTTCGAACAGGCGGCGACGCTTCCGCAGGCGGCGCGGGCGCCTTGGCGGTCCAATACGCAAAGTCGCTCGGCGCCGAGGTGACGGCCGTGGACAACGGCAGCAAGTCCGAGATGATGCTTTCGGTCGGCGCCGATGATGTAGTGGACTACGAAACTGAGGACTACACGCAGACCGACCGACGCTACGACGTCGTGTTTGATCTTGCCGCTCATCGTCCGCTCTCGGAGTCGCGGCGAGTGCTGAAGCCGGACGGAGTTCACCTCGTCGCCGGAGGTGCAGCGGGGCCGGTGTTGCAAGCGATGTTGCTCGGCCCCTTGGTTTCGAAACTACGCAAGCAGCAACTCGTGTTTCTAATGGCACAAGACAGCCGCGAGGACTTGGTCGCGGCGGCTGAGTTCATCCGGTCTGGGAAAGGAACGCCGGTGATCGATCGATGCTATCGGCTGGACGATTTGGCGCAAGCGCTGCAACGCATGGGCGAAGGTCGGGCCCTGGGCAAAGTCGTGATTACGATGTAGCGCGACCGCGCCTGTCTAGTCGCTGATCCTGCGTGCGATCAGCGAAGCGCAGAGGGCGCCCAGTCCGTATCCCAGCACGTCCTGCCAGTCCGCCGACCCCGGCCGCAGCCCAATCCCCTGGGCGCCCTCGTGGGCCCAGGCGAGTCCCATCGGGGCCCAGACCCATGCGCCGCGCAACTCCTCGCGATTGCGGACGAACAGCGCCGCCGCCATCGTTAGGGTGAAGGCGTACAGGGCTCCAGGCAAGGAGTAGAGCACCCAACCCGGCAGCCAAGGGCCCACTCCGCCGAACGCCGCACGCAACAGGTCGGCGGTTCCGTCGAGCGACAGCCTCTCCAGCCACGGCCAAAAATACTTGCCCTTGGGCCGCCAGATGATGCTGATCAACAGCCCCGCCAGACCCGGAGCGACCACCCCCAGTAACCATGCCTGGACGCCCCGCAGCTCGATTGGCCTTGACGGCTGCTCGACCCCGACCGCCTCCATCAACCGAGCTCCGCCATCACCGGAGCATGGTCTGAGGCTGTGAGTCCGTCGACTTTCTTGCGATAGTCGCGATCGACGGTGACCTCGGAGATCCGGCTCATCGCCGGCTCAGTCGCCAGGATGAGATCGATCCGCAACCCTTGCTTGCGATGGAAAGCGCCGCCCCGGTAGTCCCACCACGAGAATTTCTGCTCGTCGGGGTAGAGCTTGCGGAAGGCATCCTCGAAACCCCAGTCGAGCAGCGCTTGAAAGCGGTCGCGCTCGGCCTCGGTGTGGAAGATGCGCCCGCCCAGCAGGTCCTCGTTCCACGAGTCGATGGGCGCGGGACAGATATTGAAGTCGCCGCAGAGTACGGTCGGCTTGTCAGCCTCGTGCTGGGCTTGAAAGTGCGCGGCCAGGGAGTCGAGCCAAGCCAGCTTCTTGGGATAGTCGTCGTGTTCGATCGACTTTCCGTTGGGCAGATAGATGGTGGTGAAGCTGAGGTCGCCGGACTGCGCGGTGATCAGCCGGGAGCCGAGCTCGTCTTCGCCCGGCAAGCCGCGCTGGGTAATCTCCACTGGCTTCTTGGAGAGAACCGCGACGCCGTTCCAAGCCTTTTGGCCGTAGGTTGCCGCGTGATAGCCGGCGGCTTGGAAGAGGGCGTGCGGGAACTGTTCGTCTTCGAGTTTGAGTTCCTGCAAGCCGACGAGATCCGGCTGCCGCGCCTCCAGCCAGTGCATCACGTAGTCGAGCCGGGCGCGCAGCCCGTTGACGTTCCAAGTGGCGATCCGCATCTCGTCCAGCGTATCGAAGCGGGCCGGGCGGATGCTCAGTCTGCGCGTAGGTTTTGCGCCGGGTCCAGGCGGACGGCTCGGCGCGCGGGTCCCCAAGAGGCCGCTATCGCGAGGACGATCAGCGCGATGAACGCGAAGCCAAACGAGGCTGGGTCGAGCGACTCGACCTCATAGAGGAAGCCTTCGGTTAGCGAACGTAGCCAGTAGGCGGCCGTCAGCCCCAACGCCGCCCCCAGGCCGCAAGCCTGGAGGACGCGACCGAGCGCCGTCCGGCAGATGGACAGCCCGGTGGCTCCAAGCGCACGGCGGATGGCGATCTCGCGGAGGCGCCGCGTGACGCTGAAGGCCACCGTGGCAAAAATGCCGGAGCCGGCGAGTAAGAGAGCGATCACCGCGAATAGGGACACGAGTCCCGCGCGAAATCGGTCTTCTCCCGACTGAATTCTGAGGGCCTCCGCCTGAGTCATCTGCATGTAAGGCAGCGCAGCGGGGTTGATTGCAACGGCCGTCTCGCGCAGTATCGGCAATAGGTTCTTCGTTGCGTCGGCTGGACGCGCTGAAATCGCATGAAAGCTGCTTTCGGGATGGTCGATGTGCGCGATGAACTCCGGCTGAATCGGCCAGCGCAGCTCGACCTGCCTATAGTCTGCGACGACGCCGACGACGGTAAAGAAATCCTTGTCTTCGAAGGTCCGAAGACGTATCGACTTTCCCAGGGCGCTACCCCCGGGAAACGCGGTTTGGGCTAGCGACTGGTTGATCAGGACACCCCGCGCCTGACCGTCTCCCTTACGCAGCGGCCTCCCCTCCGCCAATCGCGCGCCGACAGTCTCCAGATAGTCGTCACCGGCGAACTTCAGCATCGTCATCCTGGCGAAGTTCAGAGATCGCCGCTCGGCTGGGTCCTCCGGCAACGGCGGATCATCGGGCAACTCGAAGCTGGAGCCCATGGAAAAGCCCATGAGCGGCGCCCCGTTCGATAGTGAGGCCGAGCGGACCCCGGGGTGGGATCGAACTCGGTCGAGCAGCTGGTGGAAGAAGGCCTTCTTCGAGTCCTTAGGCATCGACCGAGGAAGGTTTGCGAAAAGGTGGGCCGTTTCCGGCGCGTAGACGCCGGCGTCCGCCGAGCTCAGTCTCATTAAGCTATGTGACAGCAATCCGGCCCCGGTCAACAGGACGGCAGCCAGTCCGACCTGAATCGCCGTGAGCGCGCCAAGCGATCCGACGGCTCCCCGACCTGCCGTGGCCGTAGCACTGCGCTGCCGAATCGTTTTCCACGCGTTCTGACCGAGCGCCGACCACGCCGGAACGAGACCGGCTGCTATTCCGACAGCCACCGCCGCGACCAACCCGAAGGCGAGCACCGAGCCGTCCACCGCGATCGCGTCGGTGCGAGGAAAGCGCTTCGGCAGGGCCGTGGTCAGCACTCGCACGCCGCTATACGCCATCAGAACGCCCGCGGCCGTGCCCCCGACCGCTAGCAGCAGCGACTCGCCGAGAGCCTGGCGAAGCAGTGACGACCGTCCGGCGCCGAGCGCCAGGCGTACGCCGGTTTCCCCCTGCCGCGCGATCGATCGCACGAGCAGAATACCGGCCACATTCGCGCAAGCGATCAGTAAGACGAGGCCTACCGCGCCCCAAACCAACTGGATCATCTTCTTCACCGGTCCGACCAGGTGCTCGGCTAGGGGAGTTGCCTGGGCCGTTGGGTCGCGTAACCGCCGACCGTATGAGGTCTCTCGGTTCCTCTGGAGGATCGCTTCTAGCTCTTGACGCGCCTCTCGGTCAGTGACGCCGGGTTTCAGACGACCAAGAATCCTCACGGTCATCATCATGCCGCCCTCACGCACCTTGGTTTCGTTGAGGCGCATTGGGCGCCAAACGTCTGCGTCGGACAGCCGATTGAGTTCGCCAGGCGCGACGCCGATAATCTCGTAGGCTTCTTCGTTGAGTGCAATCGTCTCGCCCACGGCGTCCTCGCGTGCTCCATAGCGACTGCGCCAGTAGTGTTCTGAAAGGACGATGACGTTCGGAGCCCCAGGGACGTCGTCGCTCGCCGTGAGTCCGCGCCCCGCCAGCGGCTTCACGCCCAACATCGCTGGTAAGCCGGCTGTGATGAACGTGGCCCGCACGGCCTCCGCGCGATCATCGCCGTAGCGAGTCATCGATCGTGATCGCCAAGCCTCTATCGCTTCGAACTGGCTGGATTGGTCTCGCCAATCGAGATAGTGCGGCTCGAAGGCGATCGGCCGCAACTCGTTCGGACGCCCCGCCATGCCGGGCGTCATCGCCGTCAGGTCGTAGAGCCGATCCGCCTCCGCGAACGGTAGGGGCTCCAGCAGCACGGGGCGAACGACGGAGTAAACGGCGACATTGGCGCCGACGCCCAACGCTATCGCCAGCATCGCCACGAGGCTTGGCCCGGGCGTCCGCGCCAACGCACGCACCGCCAGCCGCAGGTCTCGCCAAACGCCCTCGAAGCGCTCCGCCAATCCCGCTGCTGCTACATCCAGAGCCACCGCCGGTGACGCCGGATACTCCGCGATCTCCTCCTCATACCGCGCCCGCATCGGACGCGGATAGGCGAGCAACGCCAGCCGGACAAGCAGCCTCATTCCGACTCCAGCAGCTCCAGTCGCTTGGCCGCCGCGACTTGTTCGTTCAACCGCTCGGCCTCGGCGACCAGGACCTGCCGCCCCAGCGCGGTCAATCGGTAGAAGCGTCGGCGCGGATCGTCCCCGGCGGGCGCCTTGCGCTCCTGGATCAGCCGGCTGTCGAGCAACCGGTCTAGCGCCCGATAGAGGGTCCCCGGGAGCAGCTTCACGCGTCCGCCGGAGCGCTCCTCGACCGCCTGCATCACGGCGTATCCGTGCAGATCGTCCTCCGCCAGCGCAAGAAGGATCTCGAACACCGACGGCGTTAGCGGCAAAAAGGCGTCAGGGGAGAGCAGCATAGATTCCTAGTGAATATATTCACTAGGAATCTAGTTGTCAAGAACTGAGTTGAGCGCGTCGGTTACTTCTTGCGCCCGTAGAACAGATCGCGCCCGTCCGCCAGCGCCTTCATCTTGCGATCGGCCACCGAGCGGCCCAGCATCCAGAAACCGCAATCGGGGTGGATATAGCGAATCCGTTCCTCGCCCAGAACCTCGACCGCGTTCTCGATCCGTTCCGCGATCAGCTCCGCCGACTCCACCTCGTTGTCCTTAATATCGACCACGCTCAAGCCGATGCCGATTTTCGGATCGAGGTCCTTCAGCAGCGGCAACTCGTCGTAGCCGCGCCGGGCGAACTCCAACACGTAGTGGTCGACGTGCAGCCCGTTCAGCAGCGGCATCAGCGATTCCCAGAGTCCTTTCTGGATCGTCTGGCCGCCGTAGTTGCCGAAACAGATGTGGCACCCGCGGACCGTCTCAAGCCCGTCGAAGACGTGGTTCAACGCCGCGACGGCCCACTCGGTGTCTTCCGGGTGTCCGGTGATGTTGGCTTCGTCGATCTGGATCACGTCGGCTGGGATACGCGCGAGCTGATCGCGAAGGACCTCGGCGATCGCGAAGGCGACCTTATCGAAGCCCCCGTAGTGCCGATCCGTCAGCGTCTTTGCCAACATATGCGGCCCGGTGCAGGTGAACTTCAGCGGCTTCTGGGTCAGTGCGCGTGTGAGGTCATAGTCAGCCGGAAGATTGAGCGAGCCCTCGCCGATCTGGTCGTGTACGATCCCGGCGGGCGCGGACCGAAACGTCATTCCCTGGTCGGCGCGAAACGCGTCCAGGTCGGAGATCGAATACTTCGTCCGGACGCCCGAAAACTGGCTGACGAAATAGTCGATCATCCCGTTGGTTTCCGGGTGCGACGGGTCGAAGCGTTGCAGCTCGCCGTCAGCGACCAGATCGATCCCAGCCAGCTCTTGGGTCTTGAGGACCACCGCAATCGCGTCCTCCAGCGTCGTGCGCGAGGTATCGCCGTACAGCCAACGCGGGATGGGGTAAGAGCCGACGACCGTAGTTTGGATAGACATTATCGAAAGCCATTGTACGCCGATCTCCACCGCCGACGTGCGAAGCTGACTGCGTGCTTCCGCGAGTCGGCGTCTCGGCCTGCCTGCTGGGCGAACCCGTCCGCCATGACGGCGGCCACAAGCGTCAGGACATTCTGATGAAACGTTTCATGGGTCGAGTGGAATGGGTCGCCGTCTGCCCGGAGTCTGAACTCGGTCTGGGGGTTCCTCGGGAAGCGATCTCTCTGGAACGCACTTCTGGGGATCTGCGCCTCATCGCGACCCAATCTCGCCGTGACCTCACCGACGCCATGCGCTCTTGGGCCGATGCCCGCCTCGATCGACTATCCGGACTATGCGGCTTCGTCCTCAAGGCGCGGTCGCCGAGTTGCGCCGTCCGGTCCGCCCCGGTGGTCGGCGACTCCGTTCCGCATGACGGGCTCTGGGCCGCCGCTGTCCGAGCCCGATTCCCGTGGATGCCGCTTGCCGATGAGGCGCAGGTGGCCGCGGAAGGCGCCGCGGAGCACTTCCTCTTCCAGGCCGAGGAGTGTCTCCGGCTCAACCGACTCTTCGAGCCCCCCTGGCAGCCGCGCGATCTAGTCGAATTCCATACGGGAGTGAAGCTCCTGCTGCTTGCCCACTCGCCCGACGCCTACCGGGCGCTTGGTCGCCTCGTCGCCAAACCGGAATTTAGCGCGAGTTTTGAAACCGAGTACCGAGTCCAGTACATGGCCGCACTCCGGCAGCCGCCGACGCCCGGCCGCGACGCGAATGCACTGGCCCACGCCTTCGGGTACTTTTCCGAGCAACTGCCGGTCGAAGAGCGCCAAGCTTTTGCCGGGCGGATTGACGCCGTGGCGCGCGGGGAAGCGCAGCCCTCCCCGGTCAAGGCGCAACTCCTAGAGCATGCCCGACGGCTCGGCTACGGCTATCTGCTTGAGCAACGCTACTTGTACTAACGCAGGAACTCTTCGAGTTCCACGCGCTGGTCGGTCTTTTCGTCGCGGTACTTCACGATCACCGGCGCGGCGAGGGAGAGGTTCCAGTCTTTGCCCTTGCCGGAAGTGATCGGTCGCGACCCGGGGACGACGACCGCTCCTTCGGGAATCACCAGCGGATCGTCCCCTGTTGCCCGCAGCACCGCGCCGTTCACGACGTCGTAGACCGGCGTTGAGCGCGTCAGCACCACCCCGGCGCCGAGAACCGCGTTTGCTTTGACGATGGTCCCTTCGTAGACGCCGCAGTTGCCGCCTACCAGCACGCCGTTCTCGATCACGACCGGCAGGGCGCCGACGGGCTCCAGCACGCCGCCGATCTGCGCCGCGGCCGAGAGGTGGCAGCTCTGGCCGATCTGTGCGCAGGAGCCGACCAGCGCGTGCGAGTCGACCATCGTCCCATCGCCTACGTAGGCCCCAACGTTGACGTACATCGGCGGCATGCAGGTCACGCTTTGGCCGAGGTAGACGCCGTCGCGAATCGACGATCCTCCCGGCACGACCCGCACGCTGTCTTCCAGCTCGATGTGCTTGGGCGGATAGGTGGACTTGTCGAAGAACTGCAGCCGTGCCCCGGGCTCGTTCATCTCGACCGTCCGGCCCATGCGGAAGCCGAGCAGAATGCCGCGCTTGACCCAAGGATTGACGCGCCAACCGTGCGGAGCGGACTCGTCGGGCTCGGCGGCGCGCGCCGTCCCGGAGTTCAGCGCCTGTTTGAACTCCTGAAAGGTCTCGAAGTCGGTGTGGTCGTAGCTCTCGGGAGCCTTTTGGAAGAGTTCGTCGATCTGTTCAGCCAGCATGAGACCGACCAGTTTCGCACGTAGGCGGGGGCGTCAGCGAGGTTGGCTAGTCGGCATCCAGCCATCGAGTCGCTTGCGAAGGGTACTCTCGTTGATTTACTGGGTCCCAAGCGCCGATTCTGGCCTCTTCCGGCCCCTCCGTGTCACTGACGTCCCCGATCCCGGACAGCAATCGGCAGGTCTCACAACGCACCGACATGTAGTCGCCTCCGCCGAACGGTGACGGCTCCAGCGGGACGCCACAGCCTGGACAGGGTCTCGTTGCTTCCGCTTCAGGGTCGGCGGTGTACCAGCGCATGAGCCAGTAGTAGGTCGGTTTGCCTGTTGCCCTCTCGATGGTCTCGGCTAGTTCGCGTCCCGTCGCTGACAAAAAGCTAGTCGGCGACGCGAGTTCCCCGTACGCGGCTATCTCAAGTAGGCCGCTGTCTAGCCAGATATCGTCGTGGAGGTGTGCCTTTCGGCCCCATACCATCAACTCGTCGATCTCCAGCGGTCGGAGCGGAAGCGTGTAGACCCGCACCCGTTCGTCCTTTGGCAGCGTTCGGACTGGGGCCGACCTACCGGGCGTGAGGTAGAGCGCCTCCGCGTCCCGCCAATAGACTACTGGATCGTCCTTGTCTCCGACGAACTCCCAGCGAACCTCGCCCAGCGTTCGTAACTCGCGAAGCGCATGAAGCGCTGAATCGGAGTGGAAGACCTGCTCCAAAGCGTCGCAGCCCGCGAGCTGGACGTAGCTGTGGAAGTCGCCCTCGACCCAAGTCCAGAGATCTTCGCCAATGATCTGACCTTGCCGAAGCAGGTTTGCGACGTACCCGCCGGCCCGGTCCTCGACCCGCCGCCGATCAGCGCCCGCCTTGGGCCGAACCTCCAACCGGGCGAGCGGCATGCGCAGCCTCTCTCAGTCGGCCGCTGCCGAGTCCGCTTCCAGCAACCCGGTCTCTGCCATCACCCGGTCCATCGTCGCGCGGCTTGCGGCCGAAATCGGAACCATCGGCAGGCGGTACGACTCCTCGAGCAGTCCCATCTTCGCCATTGCGTACTTCACCGGCCCGGGGCTCGACTCGCAGAAGTTTCCTTCCAGCAGGGGCAGCCAATCCTGGTGCACTTTCAGCGCGTCGTCCAAGTGGCCCTCGAGCGCCATCTCACACAGCGTCGACATCTCGGCCGGAATCTCATTGGACGCGACCGAAATGAGGCCTTTGCCGCCGAGTGCGATCAAGGGCAGCGCGACCGCGTCGTCGCCTGAGAGCACCGCTACACTGTCAGGCAGTTCGCGGCACATGCGCCCCATCTGGCCGATATTGCCCGAGGCCTCCTTGAGCGAGGTGATGTTCTCGATCTCGGCCAGCCGCACCATCTCCTCAACCGTCACGTTCCGCCCGGTGCGGCCCGCCACGCTATAGACGCAGATCGGCAGCTTCGTCGAATCGGCCAGCGCCTTGTAGTGCTGGTAGAGACCTTCCGGCGTCGGCTTGTTGTAGTAAGGCGTGACCGACAGCAGCCCGTGTACGCCCAGCGCACCCAGCTCTGCGGCCAGTTCCAACAGCTCAGCCGTGTTGTAGCCGCCGCATCCCGCCATCACCGGCGTTTCGCCGGCTTCCTCGAGCGTGATCTCCACGATGCGCAGGTGCTCCTTCTTGCTCAACGTGGGGCTCTCGCCCGTCGTTCCGCAGGGCACCAGGAAGTGGATGCCGGCCTCGACTTGGCGCCGCACGAGCTTTCGCATCGTCGCCTCGTCGAGCGAACCGTCCGCCTTGAATGGCGTGACTAGAGCCGTACCGCATCCTTGAAACTTCGTCATCGTTGTCGCCTTGCACCTAGGTTAGCCGACCCGCCTTTCCGGGGATCGGATGGCCTAGAGCGTTTGCTCCCAGATCGTGGAGAACTCAAAAAACCCTCGCCGTCCATGGACCCACTTGGCCGCTCGCAACGCACCCCGAGCAAACCCCTGCCGTCCGCGTGCCGTATGCTTCAGTTCAATCGTATCGGCCTCGGAATCAAACCCGATCTTGTGCGTCCCGGGGATCGCGCCGACGCGGTTGGCGCCGACGTCGATCGGGCGGTCGTAACCCGACTCGCGCATCACGTCCAGCAGCCGCAGCATCGTCCCCGAAGGTGCATCCTTCTTGTGCTTGTGGTGCGCTTCCCAGGCAAACGCGTCGTAGTCCTCGGCCTTCGCCAGCGCTTGTGAGGCCGCCCGCACGATCGAGTAGAAAGCGTTGACGCCGACCGAATAGTTGGCCCCGTGGACGAACCCCGTCCCGGCCTTTTCGACTGCGCTTTGTACTTCGTTGATGCGGTCCAGCCAACCCGTGGCGCCGACCACCGTGTTGACGCCCAGGTCCGCCAGCCGGATCGCGTTGTCGGCCACTGTGGAAGGCAACGAGAAGTCGATCGCGACGTCGACGTTCTCAAAGTTCCCCGGAGTCAGCCCCGCGCCGTCCTGATTGTTGTCGATGTCCAACCGCAGAACGATCTCGCCCCCGATCTCCGGGGCGAGTTGCTCCAGCATGCGGCCCATGCGTCCGTAGCCGACTAGCGCGATTCGTAACGGCGTCTGAGAATCCATTTGTCCGTGTCCGTCTGCTATCCGAAAACCGCGGGGTCGACTTCGGCAAAGAACTCCGCGTGCAATCGGCGGATCACCTCGTCCAAGTCGCTCTCGTCCACCACAAAGCTCACGTTCAATCGCGACGCCCCAAGAGAAATCATCGCAATGTGGATGTCGGTGAGCGCGGAGAAAATTCTAGCCGAGATGCCGTCGGTATGGCGAATCCCGTCGCCGACCACGCAGACGATCGCTTGTCCGTTGCGGCGCGACACCTCGGCGACTTCCTCTTCTTCAATCTGGCGAATGATCTCCGGCAGTCGACCCGGTTTGTCGACCGTCAGCGACACGCTGACCTCGGAAGTCGTCACCATATCAACCGCCGTCTCAAAGGTCTCAAACGCCTTGAAGACATGGGCCAGGAAGCCGTGCGCCATCAGCATCCGGGTCGAGCGGATATCGACGACCGTGATGTTCTCTTTGTAGGCGATCGATTTGACGATGGAGCTCGACTTGGGCGTCTCCTCGACGATCAGCGTGCCCTCCGTCTCCGGCCTTCGCGAGTTCAATACGCGGATCGGAATCTCCTTCTCCACCGCGGGACGCATGGTGGAGGGATGCAGCACCCGCGCGCCGAAATAGGCGAGTTCGGAGGCCTCCGCGAACGACAGGACGCGAATCCGGTGCGCGTCGTCCACCAGCGACGGGTCGGCGGTCATCACGCCGTCGACGTCGGTCCAGATTTCGACCTCTTCGGCATCCATAGCGGCTCCGGCCAACGACGCCGTGTAGTCCGATCCGCCCCGTCCGAGCGTCGAGGTCACGCCGCCGAGCGTGGACGCGATAAAGCCGCCCATCACGATGGCCCGGTCCTCTCCCAGCCGCGGCGCAACATTGGTCGTCAACCGGCGCTCGGTCTCTTCCATGACCGGCTCGGCGGCGGTGTGCGCGTCGGTCGTGACGATGACCTCGCGCGAGTCGACGCGCTCCGCCTCGACGCCTGCTTTGCGGATGGCCAGCGTCGCGACGTAGCTGGAGAGTCGCTCACCGAAGCTCGAGATGGCGTCGATCGAACGTGGAGTCAGCTCGCCCATCACGACCAGGCCCTTCACCAGAGCGTCGAGTTCCTGGAAATGCTCGTCGAAGAAGTCCTTCAGCGCGTTCAGGTCCTTGCCCTGGGCCACCGCTCGGGCGTGTTCCACGTGGTACGCGCGCAGTTCGTCCAGCAGCTCAAGTGCTCGCGCCCGATCCCCGCCGGCCGCCGTCCGTCCGATTTCCAACAAGCGGTCAGTGGTCTTGCCCATGGCGGAAACGACCACGAGAGGGGCGCGCTTGGCCCGGGATGCGACGATCGCTGCGACTCTTCCCAGCGCAGCAGCGTCCTCGAGCGACGTGCCGCCGAATTTCATGACAATCATGGCAATGGATCGCGGGCGGCTTCGCAGCCTCGCCCGCTTCTTCATTATCTCCAAACCTATTCGACGACGGCGGGCGGGCGCGGGACCCGTGCACCCGGGCGGCTACAATCGGATGGCAATGAGCTGGCGCATCGACGGTCGCGGCGTGCTCCGTTGGGAGCCCTGGGAGCGCTACTCCTGGTTGCAGCACGGCTTTTCAACGCGAGCCGCGGGGGACTTCCGCGACCTTCCGGCGGAGCAGGTCTCCCAGAAATTCGGGGCGGAGGGTTTTGGGGTCGTGTTGCTGCGCCAAACTCATTCGTCGGTCGTGCACGCCGAGCCCGCGGCTTCCGCCGCGATGCCGGAGCGTCTGGAGGGCGACGCGTTGGTGGGCGACCGCGAGAATCGGTTGCTCGGCGTACGGACGGCCGACTGCGGCGCCCTGTTGCTCGTGGATCCTCGCAACCGCGTCGCAGCGGCGGTCCATGCCGGCTGGCGTGGCGCGGCGGCCCGCATCGTCGGCAAGGCCGTCGAGCGTCTGGCGGCCGACTACCGATGCGATCCAGGAGACCTGGAGGCGCTCATCGGCCCTTGCATCGGAGCGGATCGCTATGAGGTGGGCGAAGAGGTGGCCGAGCAGTTTGACGCAGGCCACCTCAGTCGACCCGAAGGCGCCGCCCGGCCCTTCCTGGATCTGGTCTCCGCCAATCGGGCTCAGCTCATCGACGCCGGCTTGCGACCCGAGAGCGTGGTTGCCGCCGGGCTATGCACTTACCAGCGTGAGGAGCTGTTCTTCTCGCATCGTCGCGATGGAGCCGCCGCTGGGCGCATGCTGAGCGTGATCGGGCTCTCTCCGGTGGAAGCGCCGCCTGGCTCCCTGAGCACGATATCGTGAGTTGCGCCGATGCTTGTTGTCATCCCAACCGAGAAGGAGTTCGCTGCCTTTCTCGCCGCGAGCGGTGCACGAGGATTTCACACTGAGTCGCTGGTGCTCGGCCGAATTAGCGTCCGCCGAATCATAGAGATGGATGGGTATGCGGCACGCGGCGGGTTAGGCAAGGTGGAATTCGGCGTTCGAACACAACACCTGTTGGACCACTACGAAGCGCCCCTCGTCGTTTGCGTCGGCGGCGCCGGTGCCTTAGCTGAAACCGTTGTGATTGGGGATGTCGTCGTAGCGACGGAAACTGTCGAGCATGACTTCAAGAACCGATTCACTAGTCGTCCCGCGCCTCGGTTCAGCGCGACGGAGAATGTGGTGGATGCGCTCCGGGCCTCACCGATGAACACAGGCTTCGCTACTCACTTCGGCCGGATCGCTAGTGGAGACGAGGACGTTGTTCACCGTGAGCGAGCGGAAGCGCTCCGCGAGCAAACCGGAGCGATGGCCGTGGCGTGGGAAGGTGCGGGCGGCGCCAGAGCAGCCGCGTTCAGCGGGGTTCCGTTCGTCGAGATTCGGGGGATCACCGATCATGCCGATCCTTCGGCATCGGCGAGCTACGACAACAACCTCGAGCTCGCGATGAGCAATGTGGTCTCTGTCTTGATGGCGCTGTCCACGAGAAATCAAGGCTCCCTTCGTTAACACGGACGGCGCAACACCGCGACTTCAGCGAACCTCGCCACGCGGCCGATGCATCTAACGGTGGAGCCGACGCGCCGAGCGCAGTGAGGTCGCGTTGAGCCCTGCTTCACGGCTACGGCGCCCGCATTCAGTATCGCGTGTGCGTTCCTTGAACTGACTTTGTCGGACGTGTATTCCAGGCGCGCGGATTCAAGGGTGCAGGAGAACTAGCTCAAGATCACGGTGTTCTCTCATCTGCGGCGTCGGCTGGCAGGCGCTTAGCTCTTCATCGGCGCAGAAACGAACCGCGCGAGCAACGTCATTGCTCATCGTCGCTCGCAGGATACGACCAGTCTCGCGGTCTACCGTAGAACGAACCGTGAACTCCTCGCAGCCCCACGCAGCCAAATAGCCGTTCGGCTGCCGTCGAACCATCTGCCAGTTGTTCGGTGTATCGCCGCATACTGGCGCTTTCATCCACGGCCGGTACGCCTCCAACGACGTCTCGGCAGGCGGCCGAAAACGGGTCTCAAAGTAAACCTGTTTCTCGCTCAGGCCCGTCATCTCGATTTCGACTGCAAGCTTGTCTTGCCCCAACGGGAACGTTTCGCCGTCCGACCAGTCGCCGGTCACAGGCTCTCCCATCGCCCGGTCGCCCTCTTGCTCAAGTCGAGTGATTCCGCTCTTCGGCCCAACCGCGACGTAGAACGTGACAAGGTCCGTGACCATACCAAGCATGGCGGGGTCTCCGGCCGGCTTCGCCATCTCCGTCTGCCCTCCGGAATGCAACGAAACCGTTGAAGGCCCCAGGTCCGATACGTCACGGGCCGCACCGTCCGGCAACTTCCTGTATGTCAGCCACGCGACGACCTCATGTGGAATCTCTCCTTTCAGAGCCACCAGGTGCTCCGATCGCGCGACCGCTGCACTGCGCGTGACTCGCTCACCGATCTCGAGCTTCCGCCGAGTTCTCAGCTCGTACTCCATCCGCTCCCCAACCGTATAGTGCCGCTCATACGTATAGCGGCCCGCGCCTTCGATCACTTGGGCAGAGAGGATCACAGGGAAGGTCATCAGCGCGACCAGAACTGGCAGGGCTCGTTTCATGGCCTCATGCTAGCTGCAACGCGTCGATTCCGGACATGCTTCCGCAATTGGAGAATGTAGGAATCGGGCGTCCGGCTGGCTGGTCCCGCAACGGGCGGCGGCGGCGAAGCGGGGCCGGACCGAGGATCCGACGCGAATAGGCCGGATACATGTCCGAGAACCCAGTCAGTCTCGCCCGACCGCCTAGATCACCTGAAGAATTTGAAGTCGCGATGTCGGGATTTCTGCTATTTTGACGCAGATTCGGACAAGCCCCCACAATGGGCAGTCGGATCAAACTAGAGGAGCAGGAGTACCTTAGCGATGAGCGAATCAGTATCACCGGTCGACAATGGCGTCAACGTAGGAGCGTTGCTGGACGCGCGCGAAGCGCTGACCGCAGCCCCACAAGCCGCCCAATTCAAATGGCGGGCGTCATGCAACTGGGTGGGAGGCACGCACAGCCAATCCAAAGTAGAGAGCTTCTTCGGCCTCGGAGAGGAGCAGCAGCACCGGACGACGTTCAGCTTCGAAGCCGATCACCCGGAGATCTTCGCTTCCGCGGACCAGGGCGCGACGCCGGTCGAGATTGTGTTGGTGGGCCTCGCGTCCTGCCTGACCGCGGGCGTGGCGGCAGTCGCCCAGCGTCGTGAGATCCAGCTCCGCTCGGTCCGCGCGACAGTCGAGGCCGACATGGACATCCAGGGGATCCTCGGAATCGACAGCGACGTCCGCAACGGCTTCGGAGGCATCAAGATCACCTATCAGATCGACGCCGACGCCTCGAAAGAAGACATCGACGCGATTGTGGCTCAGTCCGCGAAGCGTTCCGCCGTCTACGACATCATCACCAACCCGACCAACGTCAGCATTGAGGTTGCGTGACGAGTAGCGCTCTCAAAGAACAGCCTGTGGTCGCCGGGGCCGTCGACGTCGTCGTCATCGGCGCCGGCCACTGCGGGCTCGCGGTCAGTCGTTGCCTCACCGAGCGATCGATTGAACACGTCATCCTCGAACGCGGCCAGGTCGCCAACTCGTGGCGGCATGAGCGCTGGGACTCGCTGCGGCTCTTGACGCCGAACTGGCAGAGTCGGTTGCCGGGATACGGCTACCAAGGCTCCGATCCGGACGGTTTCATGACCATGAAGGAGGTCGTCGAGTTCATCGACGGCTATGCGGAGTTCATTTCGGCGCCGATCCACGGCGACACGACGGTCACGTCGGTGAGCCGGGATGAGGACGGGTATCGCGTCGAAACCGATCGCGGTGAATGGCGTTGCCGGAGTGTCGTGGTCGCGAGCGGCGAGAACAACCGCACGAAGGTACCGCCGCTCAGCGAGGCCATACCCGACTCCATCAAGACGTTCACGGCCCACAGCTACCGAAATCCGGATTCGTTGCCCGAGGGCGGCGCGCTCGTGGTCGGCGCGTCGGCTACCGGACTGCAGATCGCCGACGAGATTCATCGCTCAGGCCGGCCGGTGACGATCGCGGTCGGCGAACACGTCCGCATGCCCCGTACTTACCGGGGGAAGGACATCCAGTGGTGGCTCGACGGCGCGGGCGTACTTGATCAGGCGATCGAGGACGTGGACGACATCGTGCGTGCGCGCCGCGTTCCCTCGCCCCAGCTCATAGGAACTCCGGAGCGGGCAACCCTGGACCTCAACGTCCTCACCGACAACGGCGTGGAGACGGTGGGCCGACTGGCGGCGGTGAACGACGGCAAGGCGCAGTTCTCGGGTTCGCTGCGCAACCATTGCCAGATGGCCGATCTCAAGCTCACGCGGCTGCTCAATACCATCGACGAATGGGCCGAGGAGAGCGGCGCGGCGAGCGACGCCGATCCTCCCGAGCGCTTTGAGCCCACACGCGTGCCGGAGTCTCCTCGGCTGAGTCTCGACCTCCACAGCGGTCAGATCCGCTCGCTGTTCTGGGCGACCGGCTTTCGTCCCGATTACTCCTGGCTGAACGTGCCGGTGCTGGACCGCAAGGGCCACATCCGCCACGATGCGGGCGTGGCGGACTCGCCGGGCATGTACGTCATCGGTTTGACGTTTCTGCGCCGCCGGAAGTCGAGCTTCATTCACGGCGCCGAGGACGATGCGCGGGACTTGACCGAGCATCTCGCCGGCTATCTGGCCGGTTGCTCTCGTCCGAGCGCCGTCTCCAGTTGAACGAGCCTACGGGAACTCGAACACCTGGATCGGCGTTCCCGCCGGGCAGAGCGGACTGACCATCACCGTGTCCTCAATCGTGTTGCTGCGATTCCCGGCCGCGTCGATGAGCGTTAGTGCGGCGATCCCGTCCCCCGGTACGGCCTGATCTTGTTGGAAGGTCGGAGTATTCCCGATGGAGAAGCGGCCGTCGACGACCCCTGGAAAATCGAGCGGCCCGCCGGCCAGCAGGTAGCTGCAGACGTTGTCTGAATCCGTCGCCTTCAACAGCACCTCTGCTTTCGCGCTGGTGTCGATGTCACCCGACCAGAGGATGTTCCCGTCCGGCGCGAAGAAGTCGAACGATGCGCCGAGCACGAGTCCAGTGAATCCTCCGGCCGCCGCGTTCACCTCGAAGTTCGAGATCGTCAGCGAATCCGGCAGCGCCTCGGTCAGCGAGAGCTCCAGCGCGTTCGACAGCCCGTTCGCCGAGCTCGCGCGCACGTGGCGCATTCCCGTCGCCGCATCGGCGGCAATCGTCACTTCCACCGAGGATGACGCACCGTCCAACGCCCCAACCGTCACGCCCTCGCTGGGGTCGAAGACGACGCCCGTCGCCGAGTCCAAGTCGCTGCCTTGCAAGGTCAGCGTGAACGTCGCGCCGACTGCCGCCGTCGCCGGATCGAGGCCCGTCAACTGCGGAACCGGCGTCAGGACCGGCCCGCCGAAGGCGATTTCGACGAGATTCGCGCTGATTCCGTCGACGATGATCTCGATGACGACCACGCCGCGCCCAGAGAGCGCTGCGATCGGCAGCGGTCCGATGTTCAACTGATCGAGCGCTTCGAACTCGCCTTGGGCCCCAGCGAATGCGACCGGGACCTCGACGCCGTTGATGGTCGCCGTCACCTCACCCGACCAGCCGCGAATTCCGGTTCCGAAGAGCAGGAGGAAATACTGGCTCGTCGTGTCGCTGATGTCGAACGGAATGGGAGGGCGCGCCGCCGTAGCGGTCTCAAAAAGCAAGTCGGCCGTCGCGGCTCCCTCGGCCGGGAACGTCTGCAAGAATCCCGCCGGAGCCCCGGAACCTGAAGAAGTCGCTGTGATTAGACCGGGCGCCGTCGCCCCAATGCCGACCGTTCCTTCGGCGACGACTTGCCCCTCGAAGCGCAGTCGAATCGTAGCCGTGCCCAAAGCGGTGTCCGCCGGGACGATGAAGTTCACCTGACCGTCTGCGAGAAAGATCAGTCCGGCGGGCCGGTCGACCATCGTCGCGTCCGTCAGCGTGACCGTGTAGCCGCCCAGATCCAGGGGCCGAGGTACGGAGTCTCCTAGCAGCAACTCGCCGGGCGTCAGGGCCGGCGAAAACCCAGTCGCCAACATGTCGGGCGCAAGGTCTTCGGCAAAGCTGGCCGCGCTGACTACCGTGAAGGCTTCTTGTGCCAGGGCTCCGGACACGGCAACCAGACCCGCCAGAACTAGATTCATCGATCGACGCATTGAAAATTCTCCAGTCGCCAGCATACCGCCGTCGTCATGGTGCGCCAATCCGATACCCTGTCTCAACCGATATGCGCAGACCTGCCGACGCCTCCGTGGCGTTTTTCGCCGCCCTCGCCGGAGGCCTACTCCTGGCCGCTTGCGGCTCTTCCGACCCTGCTGCACAAGGTCCGGAAGCCCAGTTCGCTCTGCGCCAGATCGAGGCCGTCGCCGACTCTCCGCCCGATGTAACTTTTGCGCTCGACTCCGGCCTGGGAGAGGAGGACTACGCCGTTTCCGTCGAAGGCGATGCGGTTACAGTCACTGCCGGAGGCCCCCGCGGACTGATGTACGGCGGCCTGGAGGTCGCTGAGCAACTTGAACTCAACGCGGGCGTCGCCGACGCTGCGGGAAAGCCGTTCCTCGCCCGGCGCGGCATCAAGTTCAACATCCCTCTGGACGCCCGCACCCCCAGCTACGACGATTCCGGCGACGCGGCCCAGAAGAACATCGCCGAGATGTGGAACGGGGAGTTTTGGGAAGCGTTTCTCGACCAGATGGCGATCAACCGCTACAACACGCTGACGCTTTGGAATCCGCACCCCTTCCCTTCGATGATCAAGCTCGACGACTACCCCGACGTCGCGCTCGACGACGTGCAGGTCACCACCCTCAAACCGGTGGGATTGGAGAACGAGTGGGGCGACCCGCAACTCGTTACCTCGAACGTCATGGCCAACCTCAAGACGGTCAAGACCATCACCATCGACGAGAAGATCGCCTTCTGGCAGCGCGTGATGCGCCACGCCCGTGATCGCGGCATCGACGTTTATTGGATCACCTGGAACGTCGCCCCCAACAGCGTCGCCCAGCCCGTGGAGCCGTTCTACAAGACCTTCGGCATCAACATGGAGAACGAGCAGCCCGGCAAGCACGGCATTACGCACCAGATGGACAACCCGGCGACCATCGACTACCACCGCCAAGCCGTCAAACAATTCCTGCTCACCTACCCGGACGTCACCGGCATCGGCGTCACCGCCGGCGAGCACATGCCCAAGTCCTGGGAAGGCGCCAACCGTGAAGAATGGCTTTGGAACACCTACGGAAAGGGCATCTTAGACGCCAAGGCCGAACAGCCGGAGCGGACTGTTCGCTTCATCCACCGCGTCTGGCATTCCGACATGGACCAGATCATGAAGTACTGGGGCCAATACCCCGACCCGTTCGAAGTCAGCTTTAAGTACGCCCACGCGCGCTTGTTCTCCTCCCCGGAATTGCCCTTCGCCCAGGAGCACATCGCGCAGATGAAGCCTTACGGTTTGAAGTCCTGGTGGAACCTGCGCAACGACGACATCTTCGTCTATCGCTGGGGCGACCCCGACTACGTGCGAGACTTCCTGCGCTTCTTTGACCAGGATGCAACCGCCGGCTATTACGAGGGGTCGGACGGCTACGTCTGGGGCCGCGAGTTCGTCAGCAAGAACCCCAAGCTCGCGGGCGAGCTGGAGATCGAAAAACACTGGTACCGCTACATGCTGTTCGGAAGGCTCGGCTACGACGACACGCTCGATGCCGACTTCTTCACGAAGAAGCTGGCCGTGCGCTATCCGGAGACGGACGCGCCGGGCCTCTACGAAACCTGGAAGACCGCGTCCAAGATCGTCCCTGCCGTCAACGTCTTCCACTGGCGCGATTGGGACGCGGACTGGTCCGTCGAAGGCCAGATTGCCCGGCCTAAACTCGGCGGCTATCGCGAAGTCGCCGACTTCATCGACAACCCGACGCTGGAAGGTAGCGGGATCTTGAATCCGCGCCAATTCGTCGACGGTGAAGACGGCGAGAAGACGCCGATGGAGGTGATCGACGAACTCCATCGGCTGGCGGACGCCACGTTTAAGGGCGTTCTCGAGCTACGTAATCCCAATGCCACTGAAGAGTTCCGCACGCTACTCGACGACATGGATGCGATGGCGCACCTGGGCCGCTACTACGCGGAGAAGATTCACGCCGCGGTCGAGCTGGCCCGCTATCAGAAGAGCGGCCGTCGAACCCACCGCGACGCCGCTGTCGGACACCTGGAGACGGCGCTCTCCTACTGGGAGGACTACACGGCGGTCTCAACGGCGAACTACAAACCCCAAATGCTCGCCCGGTCCTACATCCTCGACTGGACCGCGCTCACGGAGAACGTCAAAGAGGACATCGACTGGGCCCGCAAGACGCCGAGTTCCTGGCGGCCGCCCCGGACGGACTAGCTCCAAACCGGCTGATAGACTGAAGCTTCGTCCCGAAAATGTCCGGTTTCGTCGACATTCGCGACCTCCGCGTGAAGCCCATCATCCCGGCTTATGAGGGCCCCTACCCGGGTCCCGCCGGCGGCCGGCCCGATTGGCTCAAGGCCCCTGCCGCCGTCGGGCAGAACTACCGCGACCTCAAGAAGCTCGTCGAGGACCTCAAGCTCCACACGGTTTGCGAATCCGCCGCCTGCCCTAATTTGGGCGAGTGCTGGAACCGCAAGACGGCCACGTTCATGATCTTGGGGAACGTGTGCACTCGCCGCTGCGGCTTCTGCGCCGTGCAAAAGGGACCGCCTGAAGAGGTTGATTACGACGAGCCGCGCCGGGTCGCCGAAGCCGTCTCGCTCATGGGGCTCAAGTACGCCGTCGTCACCAGCGTCAATCGCGACGACCGCAAGGACGGCGGCGCGGAGCTCTTCGCAGCCACCATCCGCGCCATCCACGAGCGGATGCCTGAGTGCCGGGTGGAGGTGCTCGTACCCGACTTCCAGGGCTCCCATGCCGCCATGGACATCGTCCTCGAGGCCGGTCCTAACGTTCTCAACCACAACGTCGAGACCGTCCCGAGGCTCTACCGGGATGTCCGCATCGGCTCGCGCTACGAGCGGTCGCTCGAAATGTTGCAGTACGCCGGCCGCCAAGCGCCGAACATCCCCACAAAATCGGGTATCATGCTGGGGCTCGGCGAAACCGACGATGAAGTCGTCGGAGTGATGCGCGATTTCCATGCGCACGACGTCGACATCATGACCATGGGTCAATATCTCAGGCCGTCCAAGGACCATCTGCCCATTCGGCGCTACGTCTCGCCCGATGAGTTCGCCGCATTGCGCACGCAGGCCCTTGAGATCGGCATCCCGCACGTCGAGGCGGGACCGCTCGTCCGCAGTTCGTACCACGCCGACGAGGCCGGAGAAGAGGCCCTGGCAAGCTAGACTTTTCTTAGAAGGAACACAAGAGCAATGAAGCGTCGCGACCTGATCAAAACCGCCGTCCTCGGGGCCGGATCCGCAGCAGCCGCCCAGGCTCAGCACGTCCACGTCAAGACCATCGCTCCCGCCCAAGCCGCCGCCGCCGGCGCCGCGGAGGCCTGGACGCCGCAAGTCTTCGACGAGCACCAGAACGCTACGGTCATCCAGTTGACCGAGCTGATCATCCCGGAAACCGACACCGGCGGCGGCAAGGCGGCCAAGGTCAACGAATACATCGACCTCATGCTCCACGACGTCGCCGAGGACAAAGGCCACTCGTTCCTGATGGGTTTGGGCTGGCTGGACGGCTACGCCCTTGAAAAGCACAAGAAGCCCTTCGTCAAGCTCTCGGAATCGCAACAGGTAGCGATCTTGGAAACCCTCGACGCCGCGGATGACGAGGACGAGGATCTAGCCCCCGGCGGCGCCTTCTTCCGCCAAGTCAAGAAGATGACCGTCGACGGCTACTACACCTCGAAGATCGGCATCGACGAGCTGAACAAGAACGGCGTCCCGTCGACCTTCGCCTGCACCCACGGCAGCCACGCCTAGAGCCGACCCGGCAGGCAGCCCTGGGCCGACACGCAATTCCGCCTGGCTCATGGGCGAATTCTCATCCCCGGGTCGGAGTCTAGTTCTGTTCCCGGTTGCGGAACTCTTCGTACCAGTTCTGGACGATCCCCACCGACGCGTCTGCCCCGCCTTCGGACGTGACGGTTAGGAATCTCCGGCCGTCCTGAAAAACGTCGAAACTATGGCCGTTCCCAGCCCCTCGGATGTCGGGTGACTCGAACACGAGTTCCGGGCGTCCGACCGAGAACTCGGGCTCCCGTGAGATTGGCGCCGACATCAGACGCGAACCCGGTTCGACGTAGAACAATTCGCTGCCGTCGGACGACCACCGAGGCGACGTGCCTGTGTTGGTCGAGACCTGCCACTTTCCGTCACCGGTCGGGAAGGGTCGCACGTAAACTTCAAAGCGCCCGGACTCATTGGAGATATAAGCCAGATGACGCACATCGGGAGAGAACATAGGCGAGTTCTCGGCGTTCGGCGTGCGTAGAAATGAGATACGTTCGCCCAGGGATCCGTCCTCTCGAATCTCCCGGTACCAGATGCCTCCCTCGCCCCCGGACGGGTCCCCCGCGTTGTAGGCGACATATCGATTGTCCGGCGATAGGCCGAAGCTGTTGACTCCCCTCTCCGAGTCAAGGAGCAAGCTTTTCTCGCCGCTGCCGTCCGCGTTCATCGAGCCGAGCCCAGTGCGGCCAGGCAAGACATAGACGACCTTCCGACCCGATGGAGTCCAGGCGGACATTCCTTCTTGAGCCGGGTCGTCGGTCAGCGGTCTAGCGAAATCGCGCTCCAAGTCGTAAACCCAGGTGTCGCCGTCAACCCGGAGGGCAATGGCGTCTTCTTTCGGCGCCAAAACGGGAGCGCTCGCGGACGTGACCTGCTCGCCGATGGTGCGCACCAACTCGCCGCTGCGGTTCCGTACGACCATCTGCGTCGCTGTGGCAGGCAGATTGTAGACCAGGCTTCCGTCACGAGCAATCGACGGGGACACGCCTTCCTCGTCGAGAGGAAAGCTGTCCCCGGAGGCTTGCATCGAGTCCAGCGAGAAAGGAGTAGCCCAGATTCCCTCCTGCCCCAAATCATCTACCGAACCGTGAACGAGGTGTCCCGATGGAGAGTAAGCTGCGGACTGGCCGGGCCCAATCGTCCGTCGTTCGCCGGAAGCTAGGTCGAACGAAACCAGCCGGACGCCTCCTCCTCTACTGTCCGTGAATACGAGCCTAGTGCCGTCGCCAGGCAGGAATGACGGATGGATGCAGTTTTCGTGCGGCTCCGGCTCAAACAGCAGCACCGGCTGTCCGCCGCGCGCCGGAACGCTCCAAAGCTTGAGTCCGGAAGAAAAAACGAGGGTCTCGCCGTCCGGGCTCCACGACGCGCCCATGAAAGAGTTGCCGGATCGCAGCGGCAACTCGCACAGCGTAACCGCGTCGCCGCCCTCGATGCCCACGCGCTTGATCCGTCCATCCGCCGCGAAAGCGATCGTCCGACTGTCCGGCGACCAAGCAGCAGCGCCGACCAAATAGTAAGCGTAGACGCCGACCGTTCCTGGAATCGGTCGCGCGGCCTGGCTCGACAGCGGACGCAGCCAGAGGCTCGAGTCTCCGCCGGCTCGGACTGCATATGCGAGGTTGCGGCCGTCCGGGGATATCGCGGCTGACCTCAGCCCTTCATGCGAGATCGTAAATCGCCGCACAACCCTCTCGTCGTTCCCGCCGGAACCGTCGCCGCGCCACAACAAGAGGGCGGCCAGCACTGCCGCAATCACGCCCAGGAAAAACAGCGCCAGACTCTGAAAGCGCTGCCGTTTGGCTGCGCGCTGCGCCTGCGCCTGCGACAGGACCCGCACGTCGACGAGCTTGCCGAGCCTCGTGTCCTCGGCGCGGTAGAGCGAGACCTCAGCGCTCTGCTCGACGTTTTCGATCACGCGGTACTTGCTCAGGGGGTGATCGCCCGCGGGCGTCGCCATCGCCGACGGCGCTGCCGTTGGCAGACCGGCGCTCAGGATCATCGATCGACCAGATTTGAGCTTCTCAGCCAAAGTGCGGAGATCGACGGCGATCTCATTGGCGTGCTGATAGCGGTCGTTCGCCTCTTTCGCAAGACACTTGCCGACGATAAACTCCAGCTCCATCGGCACCCCCGCACGAACGCCGGTCAAAGGCTCGGGATGTTCGCCGACGATCTCGTACGCTAGCGCTTGGTGGTACTCGCCCTTGAACGGACGCACGCCGGCGACCATCTCGTACAGCACGCAGCCCAAAGCCCAGATGTCGGTGCGATGATCGACGTTGCCTCCCTGCAGTTGCTCCGGCGACATGTAGGCCGCCGTGCCGACGGTTTGGTCTTGGCGTGTCAGCTTGGAGGCCTCGGTCAACCGCGCTAAGCCGAAATCCATGATGGTCGGCCTGCCCTCGGGCGAGAGCAGGATGTTCGCCGGCTTGATATCGCGGTGTACCACCCCTTCAGCGTGGGCGGCGTGCAATCCTTCGGCCACCTGCCGAGCCACGTCAAGCGCTTCCTTGATGGGCAGCGGTCCCTCGGCGATACGGTCCTCCAGCGTCTCTCCGCGAAGAAACGCCATCGCTAAGAAGGTGTTCCCGTCCTCCTCGTCAATCTCGTAGACCGGACAGACGTTTGGGTGATTCAGCGCCGCTGCCGCTTGGGCTTCTCGTAGGAACCTCTGTTTGGCTTCGGGCTCGTTGAGAAGATGTTGGGCAAGGAACTTGAGCGCCACCTGGCGGTTCAATTTGGTGTCCTCGGCCTTGTAGACGACACCCATTCCGCCCTCGCCCAGTTTGTCGAGGATCTGGTAGTGGCTGATCGTCCGGCCAACCAAGGTGGACCATTGTAGCGTCCCGCAGGTTCTGGACGGATAGGTCGTCTAAGAACATCCATTTGTTGAATGGAGATTCCTACGCCCGTTGGAAGCCCAACGAGTAGCCATCCCTGGAAACCCTCGACGCCGCGGACGACGAGGACGAGGATCTAGCTCCCGGCGGCGCCTTCTTCCGTCAAGTCAAGAAGATGACCGTCGACGGTTACTACACCTCGAAAATCGGCATCGGCGAACTCAACAAGAACGGCGTCCCGTCGACCTTCGCCTGCACCCACGGCAGCCACGCCTAGGCTAGGCCTCCCTCAGAACCGCGGATCGTAGTAGAACCGAACCTCCGCGACCTTGCCGTCTTTCCATTGGGTCACCTGCACCTGGTCCGGCGTGAACTTGCCGTCGGTGAGGTCCGCGCTGATGCTGTACTGGGCGAAGGTGACGCCGTTCCCTTGTCCGTCGTCGGAGGCTGACGCGATGGGGCCGATCTTGGCGCCGTGGTACGCGGTCACTTTCTCCAGGAATGCGCGCTCATTCGCGATCAGCGTCGACTTGCCCTCCGTTCGGGTCCCGTCGCCTTCCACGTTGACCACGTCGTCGGCGTAGAACTCTTCCATGCCCTCCACAAACTGGCCGGCCGCGACCATCTCCATGATCCGTTGTGTCTTCTCAAGTAGGTTTGCCATCTGATTTCTCCTCTTCGGGCTGATTGCCTCGTTTCGCCCCATAGGACACTGCCGCCGACGGAATCCTTACTTCGATCGCAAGAAAAAAGTTGCTACGTTGGTGTTCGCCAATGGCGTCCCCTTCGGCAACCGGCTCGGCAGCGCGCACGAACGAGCAGTGGGTCGCGGATCTCCAAGGGCCGGACTCCCAGTCAGAGCCGGCCGTCGCCGATCTCCACGCCCTCATTCGGCGGTTCCTCGCGGCCCAGCTCCTCAAGCGCGGACCGGTCGACGAAGCTCAACTCGACGACCTCACCCAGACCGCCGTCGTCCGCGTCCTATCGAAGCTTCCCACCTTCCGAGGCGCTTCCCGTTTCACCACGTGGGCTTACTCGGTTGCGGTGCGCTCCGCGTTCTCTGAGATCCGCCGGACCGAGTGGCGCAACGTCTCACTCACCGATTTCTCGCTGCCTAACAGTCCCGCAGCCGCCGTGGCCGACGACGCAACCGACGCAGAGACGTTTGCCCAGCGCCGCGCCGTCCTCCGGGTCCTCCATCGCATCATCAGCACCGAACTCAGCGACCGTCAGCGCCAAGGCATTCTCGCCGAGTTGGAGGGTATGCCGCTGGCCGCGCTGGAGGAGAAGATGCAGACCAGCCGCAACGCTCTCTACAAGCTGCTGCACGACGCTCGACTCAAACTTCGCCGCGGGCTCGAAAGCTCCGGCGTCAATATGGAGGAGGTGACGGCCGCCTTCGGCCTCTAACGATTAGTCATGGGCTGGAACGACAAACAAGCCTCCGCCTTGGCAAAGCTGACCGTGGTCACGCGCCCCGACGAGATCCCCTGCGACGACTGGTTGGACCTGGTCGCCGAGTACGTCGACTTGCTTCAGAGCGGCCAAGAGATCCCGACTCGTCTGCAACCCGTGCAGGACCACGTCGAAGTCTGTCCGGAATGCGCGGAAGAGCTTGCCGCTCTGCTCAGCCCGTTTGAAATCGAGGGCTAAGGTCTCTACTCTCCGATCCGTCGTGCCTCCAAGATCTTCACCGGCGGATCCAGCATCTGGCCCGACACGTAGGCGTCGGCGTCCTCGCGAGTATTCGTTCGCGCGTTGATTGCCCGGACCACATCCATCCCCGACGTTACCCGCCCGAAGGCGGCAAATCCTTGCCCGTCGGCGTTCCTGGACTTCCCGTAGTCGAGTCCCGGGTTGTCGGTCACGTTGATGAAGACTGCATGCGTCGCGCTGTCGGGACCGTCGCGGGCCATGGCGATGGTTCCGGCCGTGTTGGAGACGCCGGTCTCGTTCGTCCGCTCCAGTTCAATCGGCGGAAACGGCGGATCCTCCTCGGAAGCATTCGCTCCGCCCTGGATCACCGTGATCTTCGGATCGCCGTTGTCGTTATCCGGCCGCACCACCCGATAGAAGCTTCCGTTGGAGTAGTAGCCGCCCTCCACATAGGCCAGGAAGTTCGCGACCGTCTTCGGCGCCCGGTCCGGATACAACTCCAAAGCGATGTCCCCTTCCTCAGTCCGCAACAGGACCTTTTCCGTCTCCTCATCTTGCCCGGAGCAAGAAACGAGGATCGAGACGAGAACGAGCGCCGAGGACAGCGTTGGATTGAGCACGCTCTTCAGAATCGCCGACCAAGGAATCGTTGTCTACAGGAGCGGCGCTACGCGGGCGACAAAGAGCGCGACGGCGCGGTTTGAGGAAGCCCCGTCTATCAGAGCTAGTCCAGGTCGAGTCCTTCGTGGGTAATCGCAAGCTCTTCAATAGCGACCTGGTTGCCGGCGCTTTGCTGAACGGAGACAGCGATAGTCGCCGCGCCGCGGACCTGGAATCGCAGCACGACCGGCTCGGGGGCGGGAGCCGTGGGGACGCCGGACGAGGGGTCCCGCGGCGACTGAACGTCGGCGGTGAAGGTCTGTACGTAGCTCCAGCCCTGCTTGGCCTGTGTGGCTGGTCCGCCGGTGGTCCAGCCGCCGATATTCTTGCCGTCCCTTGTGCCGACAATCTGAAAGTCAATCGGTGTTGCGGACTTTGTGCGGGAGAAAACCGCGATGGAGGCGTCGGCGCCCAGCAGGAAGGGCCGGCTCACGTACTCGACGACTTCCGTCTCCGAACTCATACCGGTCATCGACTTGAATCCGCCGATGATCGTCTTCTGGTCGGCGTTGACTGTGCTCGACGTGCCCGAGCGCATGCCGGGATGCACGAGGACGCCGCGGTCGGCCTCGACGAGAGCGACGACGGTCTTGCTCGAGCGGCAGTCCACATCCGAAGACTCGCTGGGCGCGGCGAGGACGCGTCGGTTTGAGAAGGCCAAGCTTCCGCCGCGGCGTCCGGCGAAGGAGAAGACGGCTCGGTCGACGGTCAGGGCCGTGACGGCGTCTACGAGTTCTATTTCGATGGAGGCCGTTGTGGAGGAAGCGTTGTAGGCGTCGAGCGAGACTTGCTGCCCTTCGCAGAGATCCAGAGGACCCATCGCGCGGAACTGCTGCGCGTGGAGAGCGGGCAAGACGGAAAGCACAAGGGCGGCTAGAAAGGGTTTGATTGTCATCTTGTCGTCTCTCGCTGTTTGGGAGAGCGACGACGGAGGGCGGAGAGCCTCACAGCTCGCTTCCTTGAGCGACTGCACTGGCTGGAAACGTCGCGTCAGCGTTGCCGCGAGATCGAACGGAACCGTGAGGCCAGAACTACGGCCAGCGGTCCTTCGGACCGGCAACCCGCGCTGCTAACTCCATGAAACGATTGAGGGAGACGCGCATACTCATCGCCGTGAGCATAACCCCTGATCTGGTCAACAAGCGGGGCCGAAGTAACAGCAGAGGGCTGTTGTCCTTACGGGAAGTACAGATCGTCCTCAGCCATATGGGGGATGCCGACGACTAGGACGCGGACGCGGCCGTTGGCGGCGTGGACGACGCCTGGGGGGATTTGGACGATCGAGCCCTTCTTGACCGGGTGCTCGACGCCGTCCAGGGTGACCGTGCCTTCGCCTTCGAGGACGTAGTAGATCTCGGTGGCGATCTTGTGGAAGTGCGGCTTGGCGCCGTCGATGTCGACCGCGTGGGCCCAGGCTGCGGCGTCGGCCGCGTCTTCGCGGCTGATCAGCCGGTCGCGAAATCCGCAGGTAGAGCGCTCGCGCGGGGCTTCGCCTTCGTGCCGGACTAGGGACTTCATTTCGTCTTCGGCTCCAGAGCGAGTTCGAGGACTTCGTCGACGGTGGAAACGAAGTGCAGGTCGAGGTCGCCGATTTGCTCCTCGTTGAGGTCCTGCCGCACGTCGTCCTCGTTCTGCTTGGGGATCAGGATCGTCTTGACGCCGACGCGGCGGGCGGCGAGGACTTTCTCCTTGATGCCGCCGATGGGCAGGACGGCGCCGGACAAGGTGGCCTCGCCGGTCATCGCGAGGAACGGCTTTACCCGCCGGCCGGTGAGCAGAGACGCCAGAGCGGTCGCCACCGTGATACCCGCCGAAGGGCCGTCCTTGGGGATGGCGCCGGAGGGCACGTGGACATGAATGTCGTGGTCCTTGAAGACGGACGATTCAATACCCAACTGCCCGGCGTGCGAACGCACCCAGCTGAGCGCGGCCTGCATGGACTCCTGCATCACCTTGCCGAGCTGGCCGGTGAGCGTAAGACCCTTGCCGCTGCCGGGCATGTAGGCGGCCTCGATGAACAGAATGTCTCCGCCTACAGCCGTCCAGGCCAGGCCGACCGCGACGCCGGGGCGCTCAGTGCGCCGCTCGATCTCGCCTTCTTCGCGGAAGCGCGGGGCGCGCAGGAACTCCTCGACGCGCTTGGGGGTGACGCGCAGGCGCTTGCGCTTGACGGGCTCGGCGTCCTTGGCGGCGTTCTTCGATTGGCTCTCGGCGATGCGGCGGGCGACCTTGCGGCAGACGGTGCCGATTTCGCGCTCGAGGTTCCTGACGCCGGCTTCGCGGGTGTAGAGGCGGATGATGTGGCCCAGGCCGTCGGCCGTGAAAGCGATGTCGCTCTTCTCGAGGCCGTTCTCCTTGATCTGGCGCGGGACCAGATAGTTCTTCGCGATCTGGAGTTTCTCGTGCTCGGTGTATCCCTGGAGCTCAAGAACCTCCATGCGGTCGCGCAGGGGGCCGGGGATGGTGTCCATCACGTTGGCGGTGGTGATGAAGAGGACGCGTGAGAGATCGAAGGGTACGTCGAGATAGTGGTCGCGGAAGGAGTTGTTCTGCGCCGGGTCCAGGACTTCAAGCAGAGCGGAGGCGGGGTCGCCGCGGAAGTCGCGGCCGAGCTTGTCGATCTCGTCGAGGACGATGACGGGGTCGTTGGTGCCGGCTCGCTTGATGCCTTGGATGACTTGGCCGGGAAGGGCGCCGATGTAGGTGCGGCGGTGGCCGCGGATCTCGGCCTCGTCGTGCATTCCGCCGAGCGACATGCGTACGAACTTGCGACCGAGCGCGCGGGCGATCGATTTGCCGAGCGAGGTCTTTCCGACGCCGGGCGGCCCGACGAGGCACAGGATCGGTCCCTTGAGGGTGGGCTTGAGTTGGAGGACGGCGAGGTAGTCGAGGATGCGTTCCTTAATGCGCTCCAGGTCGTAGTGATCCTCGTTGAGGATCTTGTGCGCCTTGGCGACGTCGACCTTCTTGCCGGAGGAGGTGTTCCAGGGAAGGGTGACCAGCCAGTCGAGATAGGTGCGCGTGATGGTGTAGTCGGCGGCGGCGGGGCTCATGCGCTGGAGGCGTTTGAGTTCCCGGTCGGCCTCCTTGCGCGCCTCCTCGGGCATGCCGGACTCTTCGATCTTGACGCGAAGTTCGTCGATCTCGGCTTCGTCGTCGGACTCCCCGAGTTCCTTTTGGATCGCCTTCATCTGCTCGCGCAGATAGAACTCGCGTTGAGTCTGGGAGAGCTGATCCTGGACCTGCGCTTCAATTTTGCTCCGAAGTTGGAGGACCTCGCGCTCTTTGCTCAGTAACTTGAGGAGGCGGCGGAGACGTTCGTCGACGTTCAGGACCTCCAAGACGCTTTGCTTCTCCGCCGACCCGAGGCCGGGCACGGTGGCGGCTACGAAGTCCGCTAAGCGTCCAAACTCGTCGATGTTCTGCGCCATCTGCGTGGCCTCTTCCGACAGTGCGGGTGAGAGTTCCACGATGTCGGCGAAGACGGTGGTGACGTTCTGACGGAGCGCCTCCAGCTCGGAGGTCGGATCGGGTTCCTCTTCCTCGATCTCCTCGTAGCGGATTCGATAGAAGGGGTCGGTTGCGACGTATTCGGTGACGCGGATGCGGCTCAGGCCCTCGGCAAACACCAGGAGGCTCTGGTTGGGCATGCGAACGACTTTATGAATGACGGCGAGCGCTCCGACCTTGAACAGGTGCTCAGGTTCGGGTTCGTCGACGCCGGCGTCACGCTGGGTGACGATGCCGATCTTCTTTTCTTCGCCGAGCGATGAGATCAGCGCGACGGAGGCGGGTCGGCCGATATTGAGCGGCATAACCGAGTGCGGAAAGAGGACGGTATCGCGCACCGGCATGAGCGCGAGTTCTTCGTCGTCGAGCACGATCTCGCCGTCAAGCTCGGCGTCCTCCAGCGCGTCCACGGCTTCCAACTCCATGACTTGTGGTTCGTCTTCCTTCATTTGAGAAACTCTAGTCGGCCGCCTGACGGTAGCATCCGAGAACGGCCAGCAACTCGGTCATTTCGCTGAGATGGCCCATCGCGTTGCGGCAACGCGTCTCGGTGGTGGAGCCGAGAAAATCGAGGTAGAACAGGTATTCCCAGGGGCGGCCTTTGATTGGACGAGATTCGATCTTGGCAAGACTCACGTCGCGGAGGGCGAAGGCGGACATGGCTTTGAACAGAGCGCCGGGCTCGTTGCGGACCGTGAATGCGATGGACGTCTTGTAGCCCTGGACGTGTTCGCTGGGCGGATCCGGGGCGTCGCGGGCGAGTAGAAAGAAACGAGTGTAGTTCTCGCGGTCGTCCTCGATCTCCTCGACGAGAATCTTGGCCCCGTAGTGTTCGGCTGCCGCCGAGGAGGCGATGGCCGCGACGGTCGGGTCCGCGCCCTCCATGACGGTCTTGACGCTGCCGCCGGTATCGTAGTGCGTCTCGGCGCGAATCTCGCGGTGGGTGCTGAAGAAGTTGAGGCACTGGCCGAGCGCGACGGGGTGCGAGATCGCTCGACTGATTTGGGAGAGGTCGGCTTCGGGCCGGCCAATCAGGTTGTGAACGATGCGAACCCGGGTCTCGGCGAGGATCGGCAGTTTGAAATTGAGCAGGTGGTCGTAATTTTCGTGGACGGAGCCGGCCAGCGTGTTCTCAATGGGTACGACGGCGTGCTGGACCTCGCCCGAAGCGAGGGCTTCAAAGACGTCGACGAAGCGCTCGAACGGCTTCAGTTCCAGGCCGTCGCCCAGCAGGCTACGGCAGGCTTGCTCACTGAAGGCGCCTCGGGCGCCTTGGAATGCGACGGTTTTTTCCTTGCTCAAGAAGACGTTTCCGCGGTACGCACTCATTATAGGAGCCGGGGGCCGGCGAGCCGCCTGAGGGGTCCAGCGTGAAGTTGCGTGAAATTGTACTGAGATCGATGACCGGACTGGGCTTCCTGGTCGTCTTGGTGACGGCGACGCCGGTCACAATCTGGTGGGCGGGACTGCTGGGCGGGACGCCGGAAGCACAGGGGCGAGTGCTGATCGTGCTGGGTGGATCGACCATAGAGGGCGGCGTGATCGGGCGAAGCTCTTACTGGCGGGCAGTTTACGCCCGTTGGGCGTGGGAGCGCGGCGGCTTTGAGCAGATTGTGGTGAGCGGGGCGGCGTCGGGTCCGCCGATGGCGGAGTTCTTGGTGGCCTCGGGCGTGCCGGAGGAAGCGGTGACCGTCGAGAACCGCTCGAGCAGCACGCTTGAAAACGCCGTAGAGACCGCTCGGCTGTTGGCCGACGATCCGCGGCCAAAGACTTTGTTGACCTCGGACTATCACATGTGGCGGGCCGAGAAGTGTTTTGAAGCACAGGGAATGGAGGTGTCGCGCTCACCGGTGCCGGACGCGGGCAAACGCGCTTCCAGCCGGCGACATCGCTGGGATGCCTTCTTGGATCTGACGATCGAGACCGGGAAGATTCTCGGCTATCTGGTCCTTGGACGTCTCTAGAGCACGTACAATCTAGCGGTGATGCGGACCCTCATTTTCCTGCTGTGCGGGAGCATTCTCGCCTGCGCCCAAACTCGACCGACGGTGATGGGACGAAACGGCGTCGTCGTTTCCGGACACCACCTGGCGTCGGGGATCGGTCTCGACATGCTGAAGGCCGGCGGCAATGCCACCGACGCCGGGGTAGCGACGGTGTTCGCGCAGGCGGTCTTAGAGTTCGACCGGTTTGGATTCGGCGGCGAAGTTCCGATTCTGATCTACCAAGACGGAGAGGTCGTCGCGGTCAACGGGCACGGTCCCACGGCGCAGGCTTCCACGCTCGAATGGTTTCGCCAGCGCGGAATCGAAGAGATCACGGGGGACTGCTTCCTGCCGGCGGTGGTTCCGGCGGTGTTGGACTCGCTGGTGCTGTCGCTGTCGGAGCGCGGCACGATGACGTTGGCCGAGGTGCTGACGCCGTCGATGGAGTTGGCGGAGAACGGCTTCGCGGTCTATCCGCCGTTCCATAGGAACCTGCAAAACGCTTCCCGACGCTTCAAGAGCGAGTGGCCGAGTTCGGCGGCGATCTTTCTGCCCGACGGGCGGGTTCCAGACGTGGGCGAATTGCTGGTCCAGAAGGACTTGGCGCGGACGTTCCGTCGGTTGATTGAAGCTGAGGCGGCCGCGGGCGGAGACCGGAAAACGGGACTGCGGGCGGCGCGCGACTTGTTCTACCGGGGCGAGATGGGACGGGAGGTCATCGAGTTCCAGTCGAAGTTCGAGTGCACGGACCAGAACGGCTTCACCTCGACTGGACTGTTGGCCGAGAGCGACTTCGCGCGCTATCAGGCGCGATTGGAAGAGCCCGCGAAGACGACGTATCGCGGCGTGGAAGTCTACAAGCCGGGCTTCTGGTCGCAGGGGCCCGTGTTGCTGCAGACGCTCAATTTGCTGGAAGGGTTCGACCTGCGCGAGGCCGGGCACAACAGCGCGGAATACCTTCACCTGCTGAGTGAAGCGATGAAGCTGGCTTACGCGGACCGCGAGTGGTACTACGCCGATCCAAACTTTGTCGGCGTACCGGAAGCGGGCCTGCTCTCGAAGGAGTATGCGGCGGAGCGGAGGAAGCGGATTGACCGCGAGCGAGCGACGATCGGTCTCCACCCGGGTGATCCGTTTCCGTATCAGCAGGGGATGCGAGCTCACGCCGAGATTCCCGCCGAGATTGAATGGAAGCCCTGGCCTGGAGGCACGACGGGTACACGGGTGATCGACAAGGACGGGAACATCTTCTCCGCGACGCCCTCGGGGGGATGGTTCCATACGTCGCCGATTATTCCTGGACTCGGATTCGTGCTGGGCACGCGGGGACAGAGTTTCTGGTTGGACGAGACGAGCTCAAATCGCATTGAGCCGGGCAAGCAGCCTCGGACGACTTTGACGCCGACGTTGGCGCTCCAGAACGGGCGGCCGTTCATGGCCTGGGGCACACCGGGCGGCGACGCTCAGGACCAGGTGAATTTGCAGGTGCTGCTGAACGTGGTGGAGTTCGGAATGGATCTGCAGGCCGCGATTGAAGCGCCGTTGATTCAGATCCACGATTTTCCCGCGTCGTTCAGCCCCAAGCGCGCGCGACCTGGGATGACGTCGTTCGAGACGCGCATTCCGGCCGAATCGATCATTGCGCTGGAGGAGATGGGCCACACGATGAGCCCGGCTGGGCCTTGGGCGATTGGGGACGGGACGGCCGCCATGACGGACGAGAAAGGAGTGATCCACGGCGCTGCCGGGCCTCGCCGGAACAAGAGCTACGCGGTGGGCTGGTAGACGTCCGGCCGGCAGAGGCAGGGCGCGTGTTAGGCTGCGGACTCCGGTGTCGTCATTGCTATGGATTGGGCCGCCGGGAAGCGGCAAGACACAGAAGATTTTGAACAGGCTGGAAGCCGCTGTGCGCGGCGGTCGGGGGGAGAAGGTCCGCCTTGTCACGCCGACCGATTCGATGGCGAGGCACTTGCTGCACGAACTCGCGCGGAAAGGCTTGGCCGTTTCGGGCGACTTGGCTCTGCCGATCCGCAGATTGGTGGCCGAGCTGACGCCGAAGCTGGAAGAGCCGACGGCCGCTCAGAAGGCCTGGATGCTGGAGCGGGCCGTGGAGCAAGCAGGCGGCGACGAGTTCCGCGAGGTCGGCAAGACGCCGGGGTTCCTACGACGGCTGGAGAGTTCCATTGAGGAGCTGCAGAGCCTGCGCTGTCGCCCAGATCAGTTGACGCCGGCCGTGCGCGGGTTCGCGGAGGTCTACCGGCTGTACGAAGGGTTTCTGAGCGCGCAAGGCATGGTCTCGCCGGGGGAGCGGATCTACCAGGCGGCTTGGGCGACGGACGAGGGGCTGCCGGGGATTCGCGAGATCTACTTCGACGGCTTTTTTGACTTGTCGCCGGGCGAGCAAGATTTCGTCTCGTCATTGGCGCGGGCGGGGATCGACGTCACGGTGACGCTGCCGACGGAGGCTGCCCCGGGCTTCCTGCATGAGTTTGACCGCGAAGTACTGACGACGGTCGAGCGTCGCCGGCCGGAGCCGACGATCATGGCGGCTCCGGGAGTCGATGAAGAAGTCGCCGAGATCGCACGGCGGATCCTGGAAGCGCGTGGGAACGGACGGGCGTTCCGTGAAATCGGCGTCATCGTCAGAAAGCCGGACACTTACGCGGCTCCGATCCGGGCGATTTTCGAGCGATTCGGGATTCCGTTTCGGCTACAGCAGAAGCGGATCTTGGCCTACGAGGAGCCGGCGGCTTGGTTGCGCGGATTGCTGGCGGCGGTGCGCGACGGGTTTCCGGGAGAGGCGACGCTGGGAGCGTTGCGGCGGCCCGCGTCGCCGGTGAGTTCGGCCCCGGAGTTTGAGGCCTACGACTTGCGGGTACGCGAGCGGTTGCCGAACGACGGGCTGGAGTTCTTGAAGCGCGACGCCGGACCGGTGGTCGGCGGCTATCTGGACCGATTGAGCGAGCTGGCGGATTGGCGCGAGAAGTCCGAGGGGCCGGACGTGTGGGCCGAGCGTTGTGCTTGGCTAGCGAGCGAGCACGTGGCTCCGCCGGGCGTGCCGGCGAGGCTGGAGCCTCGGCGGATGATCGAGCTGCGGGCGTTCTCTCGGGTGCGGGCGGGCTTTGCGGAAGCCGGGCGCGAGGCGGCGGAGCTGCTGAAGATGCGCGGGCGGATGGAGGCCTCGCTGGCGGACTTTGTGGACGCGCTCGAGGCGGTGCTGACGCGAACGCCGCTGATGGTTCCCGACAATCGGCGCGACGTGGTGAACGTGCTGTCCGCGTTCGAGGCCCGGCAGTGGGAGCTGCCTTTGGTGTTTGTGTGCGGGCTGGTCGAGGGCTGGTTCCCGGTGCACCCGCCGGAGGACTTGTTCCTAGGCGAGCAGGTACGGCGGCGCTTGCAGCGGGAGGGTGTAGCGCTACGGACGCGCGACCAGCGGGCCGCCGACGAAGAATTTCTGTTTGAGATTGCGACGAGTCGAGCGACGGAAGAGCTGGTCGCCAGCTATCCGGAGTTGGACCGAGCGGCGGCGCCGCTGCTGCGGTCCAGCTTGCTGCCGGTGAGGGAGGCGGATGCTGCTGCAAAGGCCGTGACTCCGGCGGAAGGAGCCGCGGACGATCCAGCCGCGGAGGGGGCGCGGCGGTTGGAGGCTCCCGGGATGCGAGAGGAGTTGGAGGCGCGTCATCCGGCGTTCTCGCCTTCGAAGCTGCAGACGTTTGTGCGCTGTCCGTTTGAGTTCTTCGCAGGGAAGACGTTGGGACTGGAGCCGCTGCCGTTGCGCCCAACCCTGCGACAGAATCCGCTACGCAAGGGAAGTCTGCAGCACGATGTGTTGCATGAGTGGGCCCAAGACCGCGCGCGGGAGGTGACCTCGATTCTCGGCGCCAAGTTCACCGACCAGTTGGAAGAGATCGCCGTACCGGGCGGTTTTCGGGCGGAGATGAATCTGACGGTGATGAGGGAGGACCTGGAGCGGTTTGCGGGGGAGGAGATCGCTCGACCTCTTGGAGGGGCGGAGGAGGGACTGGAAGCCTCGATTCAGTTCGGCGTCGAGCTGGATGATCGCGGCGGCCTGGATGTGAATTGCCGGATCGACCGGTTCGAGACTTTCGGCGGCGACCGGGTGCTGGTCATTGATTACAAGAGTTCCGGGGGCAGGCTGGACAAGCTGGCGGCGCGAGAAGAGACCGGGGAGAACATGCAGGGGGCGCTCTACTTGGCCGGGCTGCGGCGAGATCGCGGTCTGTTGCCCGGCGGCCTGCTGTTTGTAGGACTGCGAGATCAGACCACGATTCGCGGCTGGGTGTGGGACGAGCTTCCTCTAGCGTCGGCGTTGCCGGAGCAGGTGCGGCGAGTGCCGGCGGAGAAGTTGGACGAGATGGTGCGCTTGGCGGAAGAACGTGCCGCTGAGTGCGCGGAGGAGATTCGTTCAGGCGTGATCGACGTGACGCCGACCGAGCGGAAGCACTGCGAGGACTACTGCGATTTTAGGGATGTCTGCCGGGTGGCGCTGTGAGCGATACGCCGATGCAGTTCACCGAGTCGCAACGGCGGGCGATCGAAGCCTGGGGCTCGGGCGACGTCTGCGTGACGGCCGGGCCGGGGTCGGGCAAGACGACGGTGCTGGTCGAGCGGATTCGCAGGCTGGTCGAAGTGCACTCGGTCGAGCCGGAGCGGATTGCAGCGATCACGTTCACGCGGAAAGCGGCGACGAGCATGCAGGCTCGGCTGCTCAAAGGAGTTTCGGACACGACGCTCCGAGAACGACTGCAAAAGGTGCAGGCGTCGACGATCCATGCGTTCTGTTCGCGGCTATTGAAAGAGAACGCGGTAGCGGCAGGCCTCGATCCGGAGTTTCGGCTGATTGAGGAAGCGGATGCGCTTCGGCTGCTGCGGTCGGCCGTCGAGCGGGCGCTGGACGAGGTTCGGGACGAAGACCCCAGCGGCGCCGAGGAGTTTCTGCGGGAGTTTAAAGGGACGCGCGGGTTCGACATGCGAGGCGACGGATCGTCGATCCACGCCGAGCTGGCTCAGTTGGTGGAAGCCGTGCGCGGGCACGGGCGGGAACTGTTCGCGCAGACGCTGGAGTGCGCCGAGCAACGCGCGCGCGAGTGGATTGTGCGGGCAGGGAATCTGGCGGTCGAGATCTACCAGCGCGACAAGGGAGAGCGATCGGCGCTCGACTATACGGACCTGGAGAAGCAGACGTTTGACCTGTTGGGGCGAGAAGGGCTGGAGTTGCGGCTGCCGTTCGAGCACCTGCTCGTCGACGAGAACCAAGACACGAACCCGTTGCAGATGCGGTTGGTGCGGAGGCTCGCGAAGCGTTCGGCCGGCGATCCTGCGCTGCTGTTTGCGGTGGGCGACGTCAATCAGTCGATCTACGCGTTCCGAAACGCCGATCCGGAGGGGTTTACCCGGTTTCGAAAGCGGGTCCAGGAGGGCGGCGAGGAGATTCCACTCTATGACAACTTTCGGAGCCGCCCGGAGATCTTGCGTGCGGTCGAAACGCTGACGCGCAGCGTGACGAGCGAGGAAGGCGTCGAACCGCAAAAATCGCTGGAGGCGCGGACGCTCAAAGCGCGCAGAGAGTTGCCGCCGAAGGATGAGCCGAGCGTCGAAGTTCGCTTGGTCTTCGGTGAGCGCGACGTGATGAACGAGCGAGAGGCGCTGTGGACGGCGCGACGCATCGCGGAATTGCGCGGCGAACTGCGGCTGGGGCCCGAGCAGCGGCGACCTGACTGGCGCGACTTTGCGGTATTGGTCAGGAAGAACGCTCAATTGGGCCAATTTGCGGAAGGGCTGCGACGGATGGGCGTCCCCTATCACGTGGCTGCGGGGCGGGGGTTCTTTGATGCGCAAGAGGTGCGCGACCTGCTGTGCCTACTGCGCGTGTTCGACAACGCGGCCGACGACGTGAGCTTGGCCGCAGTGGTTCGGTCGCCGATGGTCGGGCTCAGCGATGAGACGTTGCTGCGGGTGAAACCGAAGAAGCGGCGGCTGATCTACGGGCTGCTGGACGCGCCGCAGTTGGGCGCCGACCAGCAGGAACGGCTGACGAAGTTTCTAAGGTGGTTCGAAACTCTTCGGGCTGAGCGCGAGCGAGTCCCGGCGGACGTATTGCTGCATCGGGCGATGGCCGCGTCGGGGTATCAGGCGTTCTTGTTGGCGGGGTACGCGGGGATGCAGCGGTCGGCAAACGTCGACAAACTAGCGCGGCTGGCCGGACGGGCCGGCGACGAAGGACGCGCGTCGTTCCGCGAAACCCTGGAGAGGCTGGAGGCGATGCGGGACTCGGGCGGGGGCGAGCCGGAGGCCGGAGTTCCTGAAGAGACGGCGGACGGAGTTCATCTGCTGACGGTGCACACGGCGAAGGGATTGGAGTACCCGGTGGTCTTCTTGCCCGCGCTCCACAGCAAGGGGAACACGGATACGGATGCGTTGCTGTTCGACCCGAAGGAAGGGTTGGGTGCGGCGTGGCGATCGGTTCCCACGGTTGGGCCGCGCGGCGGGAAGAAGCTGGAGGATCGGGTCGACGAGGTTTACGAACGGCTGGCGGCGCCGTTGAAGGAGCGGCTGAAGGCGGAAGACGATCGGCTGTTCTACGTGGCGGCGACGCGGGCCGAGGAACACGTGGTGCTGAGCGCGGCGTTTCCCGGAAAGCCGCGGCGAGATTCATGGGCGAAGAGGCTGAAGGACGATCTCGACGCCCCCTGGGAGTTGGGCGCTAAGGAGCCGCTCGTGATCGAGTCCGAGGGGTTCTCCTACCGCTTTGACGCGGTGGACGAAGATCCTCCGCTGACTCTCGCCGAGGGGACGACGGCGTCGGCACAGGTCGAGCGGCTCCCGGTGTTGGATGAAGGCGGTCAGGCGGATTCGGAGGCTTCGGTGACGGCGGTGGCGCTCTACTCCGAGTGCCCCCGGCGATACTTGTTGAGCCGTTCATTGGGCCTGGACGAGGCTGCTCCCGCTCCGCGCGACGAAGATCGCGAGCGCCCTGCCGAGCCGAGCGACGAGTTGGATGCGAGCGAGTTGGGGAAGGCGGTTCACGGACTGCTGGCCGGCGAGATCAGCGAGGCTCCGGCGCGGGCCCATGAGTTGGCCGGCGTGTTCGAGGAATCGGAGTTGGGCCGAAGAGCGGCGTCCGGGACAGCCGATCGGGAGCGTTCGATTCTGTTCCCGTTGGACGACCGACTGCTGCGCGGGCGGATCGATCTGTTGTTTGAGGAGGGCGGCGAACGGGTCTTGGTCGACTACAAGACCGATCAAGTCGCTGCGAATGAGGCGCGGGGCAAATCGGCGGCCTATGCCTTGCAGTTACAGCTCTACGCCGTGGGGTTGGAGCTCGCCGGGGAGAAGCCGGATCGAGCGGTTCTGCACTACCTGCGGCCCGATGTTCTGGTCGAGGTCGACCTGAGCGAGAACGCGCTGGGAGCGGCCCGACGGGCGGCGTCAGAGTTCTTCAAAGCACAGGAGGCGCTGGAGTATCCGATGGACCTGGCGCCTCGGTGTCGGCGCTGTCCGCACTACGGGAAGTCTTGCCCAGCAGAGATAGCGGCTGCCGCAGGTACGGAAACGCAGCAGCCTCGAGGGCAGCTACAGCTCGAGTTCTAGGCCCTCGGGCGTGACCCGCAGTTTCAGCTCACCGAGGTGCTCGATGTACCAATCGGCTTCGAGGTCGGATTGGCGATGGGTGGTCAGGACGGCTAGGACCTTGGCGCCGGCGGCTCGGGCGGAAGCGACTCCGGCGGGCGAGTCTTCAACAGCCACGCATTGGTCGGGACGGAGTCCGAGCCCTTCAGCGCCTCGCTGGAAGGGCTCGGGGTGGGGTTTGCCCTGGCTGACGTGGTCGGCGGATACGAAGTGAGGATCGTGCCAGAGGCCGAGCGCGGTGAGGCGGCGGACGGCGGGCGTGGTTCCGGCCGAGGTCACGACGGCGTAGTGTCGGCGGCGTAGTTGCTTGAGGAGTTCGGCGACGCCTGGGTAAGCCACGATCTCATGGTCGACTGCCTGCCCCCACTCGGCGATCCGCTCGACTTCTGCCTGTACGTCCAAGTGTGGAGCGACGAGCGAGACGGTCTCCTCGGGCCGACGCCCATGGTGGAGGGCGAGGATGCGATCCAGAGGCGCGCCGGCGTGGGCGGCCCAACGCTCCCAAAGCGGCGTGTGGGCGCGGTCGGAATCGATCAGCGTGCCGTCCATGTCAAGCAGGAGGCCTTGGCACAAGTGCATCTCGCTATTGCATCACGGCCGTGGGCGTACGTTGATGAGGGAATCGAGCGGCGGTTGTCGCTGCACTGGATTGGGGAGGGGGTAGGCCTAGGCGTCTTCCTCCGCTACTATCACAGGCAGGAGAGATTCATAGACGATGCAAACCCTGATACGCGCGGCCGCGGCCGTCATGCTCCTTACGTCCGTCCTGGCGGCGGACTTTTCCTACACGTCGAATACCAAGCTGACCGGCGGCTCGATGGCCGGCGCGATGAAGTTCGCCGGCAAGATGGGCGGCCAGAGCCTGAGCGACATGACTCAGCGGATACATGTCTCAGGCGATCGCATGGCGACGCTCGATGAGAACACCGGCACGATCATCAATTTGGCCGACGAGACGATCACGAACGTGAACTTCAAGAGACGGGAGTACTCGATCATGACGTTTGCGCAGATGAAGGCGGCGCTAGCGGCGGCCCAGGCCAAGGCGGACAAGGAGATGGCGAAGGCGCGGAAGAAGAATCCCGAGATGGCCAACATGCAGATGAACCTCACGGTGGACATGAAGGATCCGGGGCGGTCAGAGAACATCGGCGGGACGGACGCGAAGGAGATGATCCTGCTGATCGACACCAAGTTTGAAGATCAAAAACAGGGAACAGCGGGCGCCATGAACATGGCGATGAACATGTGGCTGGCCCCGGGCGTTTCGGGCTCCGATGAGATGAAGGACTTTCACAAGCGCATGGCTGAGCGCCTGGACTGGACGCCGGGCGCTTCGATGGTTTCCGCGATGGGACGCGGGATGAACGCGAACCAATCGATGGCCGAACTGCAGAAGAAGATGTCGGAGCTGGACGGATTTCCGGTGAAGCAGATCATGCGCATGGGCGGCTCGGTGGACGGCATGGAGAAGCTCTCCCAGCAAGACCAGAACGAGGTGGCCGCGGCGCAGGAACAACAGCCGAGCATGAAGGACTCGCTGAAAGGCGCGCTAGGCGGCTTCGGCGGCTTTGGCCGGAAGAAAAAGAAGGACAAGCAGCCGGAACCGCAGAGGAATTCCGGCGCGATGACCCCGGGCGACGCGGGAGTGCTGATGGAGATGACGACGCTCAACTCCGGGTTCTCGACCGCCGCGGTACCAGCGGACAAGTTCAAGGCTCCCGCCGGCTTCAAGCAGGTGGAGAGCCAGATGGCGAAGGGGCTGCGGTAAGAGGCTCGGTGGACAGGGCTCGCCGCTGAAGTCGACTGGGGACAGTCCCCGCGGGCGGCTTCCCGTCGCTACAGGTCTTCGTCGCCGACTTCGATGACGGCCTTCACCAGGTCCGGCTTCTTGCCCAGTTGTTGGAAGTCGGACGGTACTTGTTCGAGTTTGAGGCGGTGGTTCACCCACGGGCCGGTATCGATGCGGCCGTCCTCGATCATCTGAATGATCTTGGGGAAGGCGTGCGCGGAGTTCCGGCTCGACTTGAGCGTCAGTTCCTTGCGGTGGAAGCTTGGGTCGTGGAACGAGATGTGGTCGAGCACCAGGCCGATAAAGACGAGCGTCGCGCCGTGGGCGCAGTAGTCGAAGGACTTCTCCATCGAACCTTTCGATCCGGTGGCGTCGAAGACGTAGTCGAAGGTGCGGTCGCCGACTGAGTCTACGGCCTCGACGCCGAGGTTGCCGACGAAGGCGAGGCGCTCCGGGCTGATGTCGAGCACGGTGACTTGCGCGCCTTCCGCCTGGGCGAACTGCATCGCGCCGAGGCCGATGGGGCCTGCGCCAATGACCAAGGCGTGCCGGCCTTCGCCGATGCCCGAGCGCTCGACGGCATGTTGCCCGATGCCGAGAGTTTCTACCAGCGCCAGTTGGTCGTAGCTGAGCTTCTCCGACTTGTGCAGCAAGCGGACCGGGACGTGGAAGAGGCCGCGCATGCCGCCGTCCACGTGGACTCCCATCACCTGGAGGTCTTCACAGCAGTTGGGGCGGCCGAGTTTGCTGGCGTGGCTTTCCGGGTTGTTGATGTAGGGCTCGACGCAGCAGTTGTCGCCGACGGCGATGCCGCGGTCGTTTTCGGGAACTTCGAGGATCTCGACGCCGAGTTCGTGGCCGAGGATACGCGGGTATTCGAAAAACGGCTGGCGTCCGGCGAAGGCGTGTAGGTCGGTTCCGCAGACGCCGATGGAGCGGACGCGGACGAGCGCTTCGTCGGCTCCTGGGCGCGGAGTGGGTGCGGATTGCTCTTCGAAGTCGCCGGGTTGATTGAGGATGATCTGACGCATGTGCGACTCGCAGGATAGCGGAGCGCGCTGATACGCCGCACCACTGTTACACTGCACGCTTCGAGATGAGTCAAGCCACACAGAAATTCTTGCGGTTCCAAAGCCCCGGCGGACCGGTCTGCGGCGAACTGGAGGGCGAAACGGTCTTTCCGATTCGCGGAGACCTTTTCGGCGACTGGGAGCGGACGGGCGAGTCGTTGCCCCTGTCGGAAGTAGAGCTTCTTTACCCCGTCGAGCCCGAAAAAATCCTCTGCGTCGGGCTGAACTACATGAGCCACCTCCGGGATCGGCCCAAGCCGAGCGTCCCACAGCTCTTCTACAAGCCGAAGACGGCGCTGCAGCATCCGGGCGGCGAAATCAAGCTTCCAAAGGACTCGAAGGACGTCCACTTTGAAGCGGAGCTAGTCATCGTGATGGGCAAGACGGCCGACGATGTGTCGGTTGAGCATGCCGAGGAGTACATCTTCGGTTACACCTGCGGGAACGATGTCTCCGAGCGCAACTGGCAGCACGGAAGCCAGGGAGACAAGGCGGACAAGCAGTGGTGGCGAGCAAAAGGTTCGAATACGTTCGGGCCGTTGGGGCCGGTGATCGCGACGGGGCTGGATATTCCGAACTGCCGGATTGAGGGGCGGCTGAACGGGGAAGTCAAGCAGGAGCAGATGCTCTCTGACTTGATCTTCCCGCCGGCCGAGATCGTGAGTTTTGTGAGCCGGTACGTGCGGCTCGAGCCGGGAGACGTCATCTACACGGGAACGCCGGGGAATACGACGGCGATGAAGCCAGGAGACGTCTACGAAGTGGAGATCGAGGGTATCGGGGTCTTGAGCAATTCAGTCGCCTGAACCTGCCGCGGCGTAGTTAGCAAGCTTGGAGGCGACGAATGAGTCCCGGCAAGATCGACGGCCCATTGAGCCCGCGGAGAATCCGGGTGGAGGCGTCCTCCATTTGCCAACTGCGGTGCCCCAGCTGTCCAACCGGAACAGGTCAGCTCAAGTCCTCCATTGTCGGCGGCGGCTTCTTGTCGCCCGAGAATTTTGGAGCGCTGCTCGACACGCTTCCGGACGTTCAGTCGGTAGAGTTGTCGAATTGGGGCGAAGTATTTCTCAACAAGAACCTCTCGGAGCTGTTGGAGATTGCTTCTGAGCGAGGCATAGAAATAACCCTCGGCAACGGCGTCAATCTCAGCACCGCCTCAGAGAAGAATCTGCGGGCGGTGGTGCAGTACCGAGTGAGCCGGATCACCGTCTCGATCGACGGGGCGAGCCAGGAAACGTATGAGCGCTACCGCGTGGGCGGCAATTTTGAACGGGTGATCCAGCACGTCAAGCGCATCAACGAGCTGAAACGTGAACTCAAGTCCGATTTGCCGAAACTATCGTGGCAGTACGTCGTTTTCGGCCACAACGAGCATGAGTTGCCCTTGGCCAAGCGTATGGCCCGCGAACTGGGCATGGAGTTCAAGCCTAAGCTGTCCTGGGATGAGGAGTTTTCGCCGGTGAGGAATCGGGAGTTCGTTCTCCGGGAGACTGGATTCCAGGCGACTTCCCGGAGCGATTTCCGCGACAGGCAGTCGAGGGACTACACCCGGAGGATCTGTACTCAGCTCTGGCTGCGTCCCCAAGTGAATTTTGACGGCAAAGTGCTGGGATGTTGCGTGAACACATGGTTCGACTTCGGTAACGCCTTCGAAGAGGGACTGTTGCCGATACTGAATGGCCCTCGGATGAACAGTGCACGGCAGATGCTCATGGGCAAAAGGGAACCGGACCCGGACACTCCTTGCGCGACCTGCGACAAGTGGAAAGAGATAGAGAAGACTGGAACGTGGATCAACGAGGAAGAAATCGCAGTAGCGATGACGGGGGAGACCCTGGCTAATCCCTAGCTGTAGAATCGATATCGTGCAGCGCGCCCTTTCGACGTTTCTAGTGGGATTAGCTAGCTGTGGCTGGGCTGTCGCGGCCGACGCGGGCTCGTACTCGATCGACGAGGCGAAAGGATTTATCGATACTTATTGCCTGGCTTGCCACCAGGGAGACAAGCCGACTGCCCGCTTCAGCGTGGACGACCTGCGCTCGATTGAGTCGTTCCGCGAGCACCCGGATCGCTGGACGCGGCTTTCGGTACGGGTAGCAAACCACGAGATGCCGCCGAAGGGTCTACCGGCGCCGGACTTAGATGCGCGGGAGCAATTCTTGGCGTGGGCGGATGAGACCTGGCGTGCTCAGGCTTGTGCGGCGGACCTGGCTCCGGAACCCACGTTGCTCCGACGGCTGAATCGCGACGAGTACGCAGCCACCGTACGCGACCTGTTCGACCTGCAACTGGACGTGAGCGAGGCGCTGCCAGTCGATGGAGCGGGGGGCGAAGGATTCGACAACGCGGCGGAGACTTTGTTTCTGTCGCCGCTGCACTCGGAGAAATACGTCGAGGTGGCCAAGTTCGTCCTGGACGCGGCCTCCAAGGAATTTAAATCGCGTAGCCTGATCTTCGTCGAACGGCCGGGGGAGGGCGTCTCGGAGCGCCAGGCGGCTACCCGGATCTTGGAGAATTTCCTGCCTCGGGCGTTCCGGCAGCCGGTCGACGGCAAGACGGTCGAGTCCTACGTACGACTGTTCGAACGCGCCCGCAAGACGGGGCAGGACTTCGAGCCGGCGATCTTCTTTGCGCTGCGCAGCGCGCTGGTCTCGCCGCTGTTTCTCTTTCATGTGGAGGCGGGGGCGGACGACCCTGCGCTGCGCCAGTACGCTCTGGCGTCGCGGTTCTCGTACTTCCTGTGGGGCAGCATGCCGGACGAGCTGCTGTTTGACGTCGCGGCTGCCGGCAAGATGGACGACCCGGCCGTACTAGAGCGACTCGTGCCGCGTATGCTGCGCGATCCGAAGGCCTTGGAGTTCGCGACGCGCTTCATCGAGCAGTGGTTGCGGACGCGTGCGCTGGAGGAAGGCGGCGGCCCCGATCTAGAGCTGTTCCCCGCCTACGCTGAGAGCGAGGATTTGCGTTCGGACACGCGGCTGCAGCCGATCTTCTTCTTTCAGCATGTCTTTCGCGAGAACGAATCGTTGCTGAGCTTCTTGGATTCGAAAAGCACCATCTTGACGCGGGCGCTCGCCGAGCATTTCGGAATGGAGACAACGTACGAAGAGGACGGCGAGGAGAAGAAGATCTCCAAGAACCCGGAGTGGCACGAATTGCCGGATGGGTCCGGCCGCGGAGGGCTGCTGAGCATGCCTGCGGTGCTGGCCGTCTCGTCGCATCCTTACCGCACGAGTCCGGTCCTGCGCGGGGCTTGGATTTTGGATTCGATTTTGGGGACGCCGCCGCCTCCTCCCCCGCCGGACGTGCCGGAGCTGGAAGAGCAACACGGTGCGGAGAAGCCCAAGTCCATGCGTGAGCTACTCACTCAGCACCGCGAGAATCCGGTCTGCGCGAGTTGCCATGACCGCATTGACCCGTTGGGTTTCGCGCTCGATAACTATGACGTGCTGGGGCGTTGGAGAGATGAGGACGCGGGCGGCCCGATCGACGCCTCCGGCGAACTCTCCGACGGAACGCAGGTGGACGGCCCGGACACCTTGAAGGACGCCTTGCTGGACCGCAAGGAACTGTTTACGCGCAATTTGACCAAGAGAATGCTGGGGTATGCTCTAGGGCGAGGATTGACGCCCGCGGACGCCTGCGCCGTCGAAACGATTGTCGATCGCATGAGCGAGTCCGACTTCGAGGCTTGGGCGTTGGCGCGGGAGATTGTGTTGAGCGAGCCTTTCTTGGCTCCGATGGCGGAGGCCAAGCCATGAAGACGATCCGAACAAAGCCTCTCTCACGGCGCACGGTGTTGCGCGGCGCCGGCGCCGCCTTGGCCTTGCCTTGGCTGGAGGCGATGACTCCGAGCGCCGGGCGAGCCTCAACGACGCCCAAGGCGCCGGTACGGATGGCTGCTCTTTACATGCCCAACGGCGCCTACCCAAGCACATGGACTCCGGAAACGGCCGGTCGCGATTTTGAGCTGACGCCCTCGCTGGAGCCCCTGGGCGAACGGCGTCGGGACGTGGCGGTTCTGAGCAACCTGTGGAACGAGCAGTCGAAAGACGGCGACGGTCACTACGTCAAAGAAGCCGCCATCCTCACGTGCAAGCGGATTAAGAAGACCCAAGGCGCGGACCTGCGCAATGGAACTTCTGTCGATCAGGTAGCGGCCCAGCGCGCGGGGCATTTGACGCCGTTGCCCTCGCTGGAACTCGGCGTGACGCCGGTCGCCGTGGGGAACGACGCGGTGGTCGGTTACACGCGGGTCTACGGATCGCATATTTCCTGGAGCAGCGCGACGACGCCGTTGGCGCGCGAACTGAATCCGCGGGCGGTCTATGAGCGACTGTTTCGCGCCGCCAACGGACTGGGAGCGGATGAGGCGACGCTCGACTCGCTCTTGCTGGACCGGGTCCTCGACGACGCTAAGCGACTCCGCGGCTCGATCGGCTCGGAAGACAAAGTCCGACTCGACGAATACCTGGCCGTAATGCGTTCGCTTGAGGAGCGGCTGGAGCGCTCCAGCGAGCCGGGCGCCAACCCTTGGAAGGCGCTGAAGCCGCTCGATCCGGACGGGGCGCCGACCGATCGGCCGTCCGAACACCAAGAACACGTGCGCTTGATGCTCGACATGATCGCGGTCGCCTTCCAGTCGGATACGACGCGCATCAGCACGTTCATGTTCGGCAACGCGGTGAGCAACGTCAGCTTCCGTTTCCTGGACGGAGTGAGCGCGGGACATCACGACGTCTCGCACCACCAGAACGAAGAAGAGGGCAAACTCGCCGAGTACAAGCTGGTCAACCGCTGGCATGTCGAACAGTACGTCTACCTTCTGGACAAGCTGGCGAGCATGCAGGAAGGCGACTCGACGGTGCTGGACAACTCGATGATCCTGTTCGCGTCGGCGCTGAGCGACGGCAACAAGCACGACCCGCACAAGCTTCCGATCTTGTTGGGCGGACGCGGCGGGGGACGCATCGATACCGGACAACACCTGGTCTACGGCGAGGATGCGCCTCTCTCTGACCTGTACGTTGCGATGCTCGACGCATTCGGGACGCCCGTCGGGCGATTTGCCGACAGCACGGGGCTGATCAAGGGTTTGCTGCACAGCTAGCGCGGGGTTCATGAAGATGCGCTGCCTTCTCGTTGCCGGAATGAGCTTGCTCTGTGCGGGCGGCCTGACTGCGGAGGACCTCACTGGAACCTGGATCGGCACCATTCCGGCGCAGGGGCGTGTTTTCGACCGCGACATTGAATTTCGTCTTGTGCAAGACGGGGCGGCGATCTCCGGGAAGCTTTATGGGGAAGGGCCTGGGAGTCCGATTGTCGAGGGCAAGGTATCGGATGGACGAGTCCTGCTTATCATCGATACGCGAGAGCAGGCGGGCAATCAGATCAACGACGTGCGCTACCGCTTCGAGGGCGAGATCCGGGACGACGGCGAAATTGACGTCACTAGGGAGCGAGTCAGCGCGAGAGACGCAGTCAGCGGTGTTGAGCTTCCCGTGCGGCGGCCGCAGGACGATGAGGAGGCGGACCGGCGGCGGCGTTTTCGGAGCTTTCGGCTGGAGCGGTTGTTCTAGAGGCACTCTATCGGGCCGCGACTTCAACTCCGAGGAGTTCGGATCCAGCACCGACCACAAACTGCTCGGAGTGAGAGTTCAGGCGGGGCGCTCGCACCCGGTAGCGACCAGACGGGATCTCCTCAAACCGGAACTTCCCCTCGCGATCGGCGTTTGTCGTTCTAGGGTGCCAGGCCGGCTCCCGCTGCTGGTCCACTGTGTCCATGACATCCATGACAACAGCTTCGTTGGGAAGCACCGCGCCGTCTCTTCCTAGGACACGACCCTCTACAGAGGAATCGTTGTAGTAGCTAAGGTCCAGGTCATTGCACTGGTCCACTATCACGTGGCCGTCGAATATCACGTCCAGCTTGTGTCCGGGGACCTCCGGCGACAGGGTGTAGTGCCCCGGCCCAAGGTTGAAGAACCGGAACCGGCCGGCAGCGTCTGTTCTTGTCTGGAAGGTATCAGAGCCACCCTTTGCGGTGACGAGAAGACCCTCGGCGGGCGCATAGCCGGGATAGGAGTGGTGATCGAGGCGCACTGTTCCGAATAGAGGTGGAATGGGTCGTTCGTCCCGCAGACGACGGAGGTAGTCGAGTTCGAACTCCGCCTGCTCCACGAGTTGTGTCGTAGTGCAACACAGACCATCCAGCATTGAGGCGCCAGAACCCATCGGGAAGACCAGGTATCCCTTGCCGACCTCGAACGGCATCGGAGCGAACCCAGGAAGCCATTCAACTACGGCCTTGGTCAGCGTCTTATCGATCCCACGCAAGTGCTCATCAACCCTGAAGAGCGCCACCTCGCCGATGCTGCCTGGTTGGATCTCGAGCACGGTCCCGACGAATATCGTTGGATACTCCCGTAGTGTCCAACACGTATCGGGAATGCACTCGCAGGCCTCGCCGATAACTGGAGCCAGAATGGTCAGGCCAGCTAGGGCGGCTAGTGATCTCAAGACATTTCTCCCCTCGTTGATATACTCTCCCCTACGCTCCATCGGGTCCAATTGGATTCAAATTGGCGGATCCGGCGTGAGGATTTATGCAGTGGATTGACTACGAGGCTCCGACCTCCATTGACGAGGCCGCTCAGGCCTTCAAGAGACTGGGTTCCAACGCCCGGGCGCTAGCCGGCGGTACGGACTTACTGGTCCAGATGCGGGCCGGGCGCCGCGACAATCGTGTGGTCGTGGACGTGAAGAAGGTCCCCGAACTCAACGCGATCACTTGGGACCCGACCAAGGGTCTGACTCTTGGGGCGGCGGTCCCTTGCTACAAGATCGCCGAGCATGTGGACGTGCGCGAGCACTACGCCGGGCTGATCGACGTGGTCGAGATGATCGGCGGCACGCCGATCCAGGGCCGAGCGTCGGTCGGCGGCAATCTGTGCAACGCCGCGCCGAGCGCGGATTCGATTCCGGTGCTGATCGCTTACTCGGCCATCTGCCACATCGTGGGTCCGGGCGGAGTGCGCCACGTGCCGGTGGAAGAGTTCTGCGTCGCGCCCGGCGAGAATGCGTTGGCCGACAACGAATTCTTGGTCTCTCTGCACTTCCCGCCTCCGGCGCCGAACTCCGGAGCCCGCTATATCCGCTTTATTCCGCGCAATGAGATGGACATCGCCGTGGTCGGCGCCGGCGTTTCCGTGACGCTGGAGAACGGCAATTTCCAGTCGGCGCGCGTCGCGCTGGCATCGGTGGCGCCGACGCCGCTCTACGTCCCATCCGCGGGTGAGGCGATGGTTGGGAAACCGGTGAGTGAAGAAACGATTGCCGCGGCGGCCGAAGCGGCCAAAGAAGCGGCGAAGCCGATCAGCGACATGCGGGCGCCGGCCGAATACCGGAAGCATTTGTGCGCCGTACTGACGCGACGAGCGATCGAAGACGCCGTCGAGCGGGCGCGGGGGTAATCGACATGCAACGCAAAACAGCCGTACAGGCGAATATCAACGGCAAGGTGCAAGAGTTTCTCGTGGAGCCGCGGCAGTCGCTGCTCGAGGTCTTGCGCGACGGACTCGGGCTGACGGGGACCAAGGAAGGCTGCGGCGACGGCAATTGCGCCGCTTGCTCGGTACTGCTCGACGGGCGGCTCGTCTGCTCGTGCCTGGTACTGGGCGTCGAGGCGGACGGATCGACCATTGAGACCGTGGAGGGTGTGGCGACGGGATCGGAGTTGCATCCGATTCAACAATGTTTCCTTGAAGACGCCGCGCTCCAGTGCGGGATCTGTACTCCGGGATTCGTGGTGGCGACCAAGGCGCTTCTCGACAAGAACCCGGACCCGAGCGAGGAGGAGATTCGTCTGTTCCTTGCGAACAATTTGTGCCGCTGTACCGGATACGACAAGATCGTCCGGGCCGTGCAAGATTCAGCGAAGAAGTTGCGTGAGAAGCAACTGCAGGAGGCGTAGAAGATGACCGCTCGCTACGAACCGAACATCGTCCTAGAAAACGAAAAGTTCCGCGTCATCGGAAAACGTCCGATACGCCACGACGGAGCCGACAAGGTGACCGGGCGCGCGATCTACGGCGCCGACGTGAAGCTGCCCGGCCTGGTGCAGGGGGCCGTCTTGCGCAGTCCGCACGCCCATGCGCGCATCCTGTCGATTGACTCCAGCGAGGCCGAAGCGATGGACGGCGTGTTGGCCGTGGTCACCTCGGCCGACTTCCCGGATCCCGGCGACACGATTGTCGACTTGGGCGAAGGTCCCACGCCGCTGACCTACGCACAGGGCCAGATGTTGGCGCGCGACAAGGCGCTCTACAAAGGCCACGCAATCGCCGCGGTCGCCGCCGTCAGCACCCACGTCGCCGAGCAGGCGTTGGAGAAGATCCGGGTTGACTACGAAGTGCTGCCTTGCACGTTGACAGCGCCCGAAGCCATGAAGGACGACGCGCCCGTCTTGCATGACGACCTGCGTCGCAAAGTCGACGGGAAGATGACCGAACAGGGCGGCAACGTCGCCGTGCAGTTTCGCTACGAGAAAGGGGACGCGGCCAAGGGTTTTGAAGCCGCGGACGTCATCGTCGAGCGGACGTTCGATACCTCAACCGTCCACCAGGGCTACATCGAGCCGCAGAACGCGACTGCGCTGTGGAATAACGACGGACGGTTGGAGATCTGGACTTCGACGCAAGGTGCGTTTGCGGTGCGCGGCAACACGTCGCAGTTGCTGCAGATTCCGGTCTCGCAGATCAAAGTGAATCCGATGGAGATCGGCGGCGGATTCGGCGGCAAGGTGCCGGTGTATCTGGAGCCGGTGGCGGCGTTGCTCTCGAAGAAGGTCGGTCAGCCGGTCAAGCTCGTGATGAGCCGCAAGGACGTGCTCGAAGGCACGGGCCCGACGCCAGGTTCGCACGTCAAGGTGAAGATCGGCGCGACGAAGGACGGCAAGATTGTCGCGGCGCAGGCTTGGATGGCCTACGAAGCAGGGGCCTATCCTGGTTCGTTCGTCATCCCGGGCGCGATGTGCATTTTCGCCGCCTACGAGATCGACAACATGCTCGTCGACGGGTTCGACGTGGTGGTCAACAAGCCGAGTTCCGCGCCCTACCGCGCGCCGGGCGCGACCCAAGCCGCTTTTGCAGCCGAGCAAGTCGTGGATGAACTCGCCGAGAAGCTGGGCATCGATCCGTTGGATCTCCGGTTGGCGAACGCGGCCAAGGAAGGCACCCGCCGAGTGGACGGGCCGAAGTTCAAACGCATCGGCTGCGTGGAAGTGCTGGAGGCAATGAAGGCCCACCCGCACTACCAGACGCCGCTGGAGGGGCCGAACCGCGGCCGTGGCGTTGCGATTGGTTTTTGGTTCAATGCCGGGCTCGAGTCAAGCTGTGCGTTGGGCGTTAATCCGGACGGGACGGTCGGCCTGGTCGAGGGCTCTACCGACATCGGCGGCTCTAGGACCTCGATCGCAATGCAAGCGGCGGAGCCTCTTGGGCTGGAGCCCGAGGACATGATTCCGCAGGTCGCTGATACCGACTCGGTGGGATTTACGGCGGTGACCGGCGGCAGCCGTACGACGTTTGCGACCGGTTGGGCGGCCTATGAGGCGGCCCAAGACGTGATTCGGCAGATGAAGGAACGCGCCGCGATGCTCTGGGAGATCGCGCCGGAGGCCGTCTCGCATGAGGCGGGGGTCTACACCGGATCAACCGACGGCGCCGTGCATGAGATCAGTTTCAAAGAGCTGGCAGCAAAGACCGGCGAGACCGGCGGCCCGGTCGTCGGGCGCGCGACCGTGAATCCGAAGGGCGTCGGCGGCTCGTTTGCAGGCAACATCGTCGACGTGGAGATCGACCCGGAGACGGGCAAGACGACCATCCTGCGGTTCACCTGCTTCCAAGACGCGGGCAAGGCGATCCACCCCAGCTACGTCGAGGGGCAGATGCAGGGCGGCAGCGTGCAAGGCATCGGGTGGGGCCTCAACGAGGAATACTTCATGGGCGCTGAAGGCGACATGAAGAACTTCTCGCTGCTCGATTACCGTATGCCGACCGCGCTCGACCTGCCGATGATCGACACTTGCATCATCGAGGTCGCCAACCCGGGCCATCCTTATGGAGTGCGCGGTGTGGGCGAGGCCAACATCGTGCCGCCGCCGGCGGCTCTGGCCAATGCGATCCATCGCGCCGCGGACGTGCGGATGGAGCGCCTGCCGATGAATCCTCCAGCTGTCGCTCAAGCGATCTGGGACAAGCAGTAGGCTCTCCTATCGTGCCGCGACAGAAGATCGTCATCTACCCGGGCAGCTTCGATCCGCCCACCAACGGCCACTTGGACTTGATCCAGCGGGCCTCGGAGGTCTTTGCGCACGTCGTGGTCGCGGTACTGCGCAACGAGTCCAAGACCGCGCTATTCACCGTGGAGGAGCGCATGGAGATGCTGGCCGAGGCGACGAAGGACCTGGAGAACGTCTCCATCGACAGCTTTTCCGGGCTGCTCGTCGACTATGCGCGCGAGCGGGAAGGGCGCATGATTCTGCGCGGCATCCGGGCGATCTCCGACTACGAATACGAGCTGCAGATGGCACTGATGAACCGCCACTTGAACCCGGAGTTGGAGACTCTGTTCATGCCCGCAGCCGAGCAATACAGCTACCTGAGTTCGCGGTTGGTCAAAGAGGTCAATCGTTTGGGCGGGGACATCTCCAAGCTGGTGCCGCCCAACGTCGCTCGCCGCTTAGCCGATAAGTCGAGCTGAAGGCCAAAGAAAAAAGCCGGCCCAGGGTCACTAATCCGGGCCGGCTTACTCGCCGAGGTCGCCTGATCGAGGAGAGAGAAAGGATACTCAGTCGGGCGTGATCTCGTGTACTGAAATCAAGATACCAGCAGAATCTAGGTAAGACTACCTAGGAATGCTCCCGGTTCATCCTAAGGCTCCGTAGGCCTTTTCGGGCGAAGATAAGAGTTCGTGCCCTCACCGTTTGCACAGATCTTGCGGGCTCAGTCGCGATCACTCCGACGCGCCGCGGCCAAACATGCGTTTACCATCGGCGTCCTCGGACCGATGATCGTCGGGGGTTTCTACTACATTTTGGAGCCGACGCTTGAGCGGGTGTCGAGCTACCTTCAGCAGGCCGCGCCAGGCTGGACAGACGCTGAACTCCAAGCGGCGGCCCTGCTGTTAGCGGCTGCGCTGGTGGCCGGCGGACTGGCGCCGGCGGTGCGGAATGTCTTTGCCGTGCGTTCAGCGAGCGGCTACCTCGATGCGCTGCCTGTGCCGACCGTGACCAAGCTGCATTCCGCTTTGGCGGCTCAGCTCGCACTCAACATTCCCGCCTTCCTGGCCGTTTGGCTGTTGACGTTGATCCTGGCGCGGGTGGGCGCCGGAGACGCATTGTCGGCGCTGTTGCTGCCCGCCGCCGCTCTGGCAGCCTTCGTCCAAGTCGTGCTGGCGCTGGTGCTGGTTCGCTTCAACGGTTTTGCGCGTAGTCGGTTGGCCTTGTTGACTGCGGTCGTCCTGGCAATTGTTTGGTTCAGCGCTGCGACGCCGGCGGTCGCTTGGTTAGCGCTGCCGCTCAAACTCGTGGCCGCGCCCATTGCGGCGGTCCTGAGCAGCGCTCTGGGCCGCGAGGCGCAGTCGCCGGTGATCCTGGTCCTGGCTGGTTTCTTGGCGCTCTACGCCGTCGCCCGCTGGGCCTACCTGTCTTGGCGCGACGAGTATCGCGAGCGGGCGGAGGCCTCGGCTGGGCGTGCTCGGCTGCTGCCTCGCGCGCAGCGTCTTCTCACGGGGCGCCTCGGTCGACCGACCGCGGCTCAGGTCACTCGCGACCTGCGATTGACGATGCGAGGATTTTCGCCGGCGGTCTATGTCGCGGGAGCGGCGGCGCTTCTATTTGAGTTGGCGGGAGTCTCCGCCTGGCTCTATGGATGGATTCCGCCGATCTGGCTCTCGTCGTTCCTCTTGATCTGCTTGGCGATGGCGACGCTCAGCCTGAGCGCGGTCGCCCCGTTGCTGTTGGAGTTCCAGTTGCCGCGCATGTGGCTGGAGCAAGGGTCCGGCGTCGATTCCGTCACGCTGTGGAAGTCGAAGATGTACCTGGCGGGCGCGGTCTCCGCTCCGGCTTATGCCGCCACGGTCGCCGTCTTGTTTGCCTATGAACCGGACGTGGGCGCCGCAGCCTATCTCGCCTTCCGCGCGATGCTGGTGTGGCTGACCGTGGCCAGCGTGATCGGCGTCTTGGCGTTTGAGATTGCTCCCGCTCCGGTCCTGGGGATGCTGCTCGGCGGCGTCTTCGCAGTCGGGCTGAGTGCGATGTATACGCTCGCCGACGTTTGGCCGATGGGCTTGTTTCTGTACGCTTATCTCATGAACGGGTTGATGCAGCGCGCGAGCGGAACGGCTGCTCGATTAGGGGGCGAGGCTTGAGCAGTCCCGCTGCCCTGGAGGTTGTCGACCTCGTCAAGCAGTACGAGGAGACGCGCGCTTTGGCCGGCGTCTCCTTGCGTGCGGACGGCGAGATCTTTGGTTTGCTGGGCGCCAACGGCGCCGGGAAATCGACCTTGATCAAGTCCGTGCTGGGTCTGGTGGCGCCGACCTCGGGGACGGTTTCCGTCGCCGGGATCAATCCGCTGACGGACCCGGTCGACGCCAAGCGGCTGATCGGATATCTCCCGGAAGAGCTGCATCTCTATGACCGGCTCACGGGCTGGGAGTTCTTGGAGCTGGTTGCGGGGCTGAAGGACGTCGATTGCGGTGAGGCGGTGGAAGAAGATTTTCGGCGGTTTGGGTTGTTCGATCGGCGCAACGAGTTGATCGGCGAGTACTCGCTGGGAATGCGCAAGAAGACCGGCATCATCGCCGCGCTTGTGGGCGAGCCCAAGCTCTTGCTGCTTGACGAGCCGCTCAACGGCCTGGATGCGGAGAGCATGCGCCTGCTGAGGCTGCGGCTGGAGGACCTGGCTCAGGACGGCGTGACGATCGTGCTCAGCTCGCACGTGATGGGGTTCATCGAGCGGATCTGCGCTCGCGTCTGCGTGCTGAAGAAAGGCGAGAAGATCATCGAAGGAACGCCGGCGGATCTGCGCGAGGCGGCGGGCATCTCCGACGAAGCTTTCGACGACGTGTTTTTGCACTTCGCGCTGTAGGTGGGTGGGTGCGGCCGGCCTCTTTAGTCGACTGGGTACAGGCAGCACGCGCTGGGTTGTTCCCGTGGTGGAACTTGATCTTGATGTGCCAGTCCCCGCGATCAGCTTCCGTGGGAGCGGGCCTGCGGGTTCTACAATCGAACTCTTGGACCCCTCGACCGACATCACGTATCTGAAGGGCGTTGGTCCGTCGCGCGCGAAGCTCTTCCAGACGAAGAACATCGCCACGGTCGAGGACCTGCTGTACTACCTGCCGTTCCGATATGAAGACCGCTCGAACGTCAAGACGATTGCGGAGTTAGCGCCGGGCGAGACGGCGACGGTGCTCGGCGAGGTAGCGGCGTTGCAGAGTTTCTCCTCGCGCAGTTCGCGGATGCGGATGTTCGAGCTGCGTATCCGCGACGCCTCCAACACGGTTCTGCTGGCGAAGTGGTTTCGCGGCGGGTATCTGAAAGACGTCTTTGCGCGCGGGCAGACTGTCGCCCTCTACGGCAAGATCGAGATGAACCGCTACGAGGGGCAGCTCGAAATTCTGCACCCCGAGTACGAGGTCTTGGACGATCCTGACGACACGCTTCACCTCGGACGGATTACCCCGATCTATCGCGCGTTGGGAAAGACCGGAACGAAGCATCTGCGGACGCTGGTCAACCGAGCGTTGGAAGCGGTGAAGTGGCCCGAGGATCCGCTGCCGGAATCGATCCGCAAGAGTCTGGGGCTGCCTGGGCGCGAGCAGGCGCTCAGGGAGGCTCACTTCCCTCCGACCGATACCGAGTTTCGGCTGCTGGACGCGCGGCGGACTCCTGCGCAGTACCGGTTGATCTTTGAGGAGTTCTTCTATCTGGAATACGGGCTGGCGCTCAAAAAACGCAAGATTCGAGCCGCGCCTGGGATTGCGTTTGAGCTGAGAGATTCGGCGCGGGAGAAGATTAAGAAGATCCTGCCGTTCAAGCCGACGAAAGCGCAGAAGAGAGTCTTGAAAGAGATCGCCGACGACATGGCCGAGCCGTCGCCGATGAACCGGCTTTTGCAGGGCGACGTGGGCAGCGGCAAGACAATCGTGGCGGTGCAGGCGGCGATTATTGCCGTGGAGAACGGAAAGCAGGTCGCGGTGATGGCGCCGACGGAGATCCTGGCGCAGCAGCACCTCTACAACTTCCGGAAGCTGCTGGAACCGATCGGGTACAACGTGGTTCCTCTGACGGGGTCGCGGCGGAAAGCGGAGAAGGACAAGATCAAGCTGCTGTTGGCCGAGGGGGTGGCGCAGGTGGCGGTGGGGACGCACGCGCTCATCTCCGAGGATGTGGAGTACGCGAATTTGGGGCTGATCATTATCGATGAGCAGCACCGCTTCGGCGTGATGCAGCGACTGGGATTGCTGCAGAAGGGCGTCCACCCGGACGTGTTGGTGATGACGGCGACGCCGATTCCGCGGACGCTCTCGATGACGCTCTATGGGGAGCTGGACGTCTCGATCATTGACGAGCTGCCGCCCGGACGGACGCCGGTGATCACGCGGCGGCGCGATACGGATGCGGCCGAACGGGTCTATTCGTTTGTGGCGACGGAGGTCGCAAAAGGGCGGCAGGCGTACATCGTCTGCCCGCTGGTGGAGGAGTCCGAGACGAGGCAGACGAAGGCGGCGCAGGAGACGTTCGAGCATTTGTCGCAGAACGTGTTTCCGGACCTCAATGTGGGGCTGCTGCATGGGCGGATGAAGCCGCAGGAGAAGGAAGACGCGATGGACGCCTTCCAGCGCGGCGAGACGCAGGTGCTGGTCTCGACGACGGTGGTTGAGGTTGGCGTGGACGTGCCGAACGCGACGGTGATGGTGATTGAGCACGCTGAGAGCTTTGGGTTATCGCAGTTGCACCAGTTGCGCGGCCGGGTGGGCCGGGGCGCCGAGCAGAGTTACTGCATCTTGCTGACGGAAAAGCTCTCAGAGACTGCCGCCGAGCGGATGCGGACGATGGAGCGGACCGAGGACGGGTTTGAGATCGCCGAGACGGATCTGCGGCTGCGCGGACCGGGCGAGTTTTTTGGGACGAAGCAGTCGGGGCTGCCGGAGTTCCGGGTGGCGAATCTGTTGAGGGACCGGGAGGCACTGGAGCTGGCCCGTTCGGAGGCTCAGGGGTTTGTGGAGAACAAGTCCAACCCAGAAGAGACGAAGCGGCTGGTGCGGTATATCCAGGAGAAGTGGCAGCGGCGCTATGGGTTAGTGCAGGTGGGGTGAGGCTCAGAAGGGCTGCGCGGCAAGCGGGAGTGCTGCAGTTCAGGAGGGGTGCTCTGGGTTCGTGAGCCGGGCCTCGACACGCTTCAGCCAGCCCTCATACCTTGGTTGTAAGTGCTCCTGATAGCACTCTACTCTCGACGCGGCTGAGCGCAGATGATCCTGCAGAGTCTCAGCCTGGCCCCGGTGGTGGGCGAGGGCGGCAAGGAGTAGCTGTCGAGGGATAGAGTCGGCTGAACCGTGCCCTCTCAACGTCGGGTAGGCGTAGAGAATCTCCCATGTCGCCCGATTCAGCAACTTCACTAGCTTTTCTTCGGATTGGCAGACGGCTAACCAAGCTAGACCGTCGGTCTGTAAGGCTCCCACCGCTTGGTCGGCCGACGCGAACGCAGTAGGCGCTTCTGGGTGCGCTGGTTCGTCAGGTTGAAGCCACATTCTCAAGTGACAATCACCCAGGGCTGGTCGCGGTTGACCAGCGCGGTTCTTTCTGTAGGATTTGCGCTCCGCAAGCAGGGGCCAGAACACCCCGATTCCGACCCGAAAAAGTCCCGGGGGCAGAGCCCGGCGGCGGGCTTCGTCCCTCTGGATCGGCGCGAACCAAACGACGTGGACGTTGCCGGGCTCACTCCGGTGAGCCAGGCGATCAGTAAATTCGGTGAAGCCGCCCTGTTTCAAGGTGGGCCAGAATTCGCGCCGCGGCGAAACCTGAGTATGAGACGCCGGTACAGCCTCGTCGGTCGCTTTCTCTCCTGCCCACGTTCTGCCCTCTAGACGAATATTTTCCCCTAGTACGGTAGCCCCCTGCTCCAGCCTAGGAGCCCAGTCTCCAAGCCGTCGAATTAGGCGAGCCGCCTGCAGTGTCCTAACATCAACGGCCTCAGGCAGATCGAGACTGGACGAAATATCCTGCATCGAGCCCAGCGTCTTCTCGATAGCTCCGAGCAGAGCATGCGCAGAGGCCTTCGTTGGAGCTAGCTCATGCTTGAGAATCCGCAGCCGTACTTCCAAGTCGTGCGCCGCGTACGAACCGAAGCCGCCAATGAAGCCCGGGTCGAGCCCAACAGGAAGATTCGGTATCGGTTCCTGCTCAGCCAGCCACGCTAGAGCCGCATCCAGATTCCCAACGGCGTCAAACCACTTCAGAGCATCGCCGCCTAGGAGACGCTGGACCTCTCGAAAGACAGCAGCAGCAGAGCGCCCATCGGGATCGATCAGGAAGACGTCACGGCGCTCGAATCGATCAATGGGTTCAGATTTCTCAAGCTGCAAACGAAAAGCGCACTCGCACTCTTGGGGCATCAAACGCCCAGCTGAATCCAGCTTGACGCGATCTTCAATCGCACTTCCTTGGACGTAGACGGCGATGTTGAGCGTGAAAGAGTAAGTGGTACACCCGATGCCTTCGGCGAGGTAGGAATTGAAGGATTGGAAGTTGACGACATCCACGAAGGGTGCCCGGTATCTCCAAGCCGTCCTAGCACTGAACTTCGTAAATCCGTGCTGTCTGAGCAGCGGCCAGACCTCGGATCGAATCAGCTTGTTGACGACCTTGCTATCCATGGCCCGGCGACTAGTTAGCCCGGACTAGACTAACAAGCTCCTAACTGCCGGTCGAGTGCCTGCTAGTGGTTGCGGACGTCGCGGGAGCTGCCGACCATGGCGTTGCGCTCTTCGATGTAGGCGTCGAACTTCTGGCCTTGCTCCGCGGTGAGGACTTTCCGGATGTCGGCGTCCTCTGCGTCTTTGATGGCGCGGAGGTCGGCCTTGAGCTTTGCGACGATCTCCTCTTGCATGGCGATCTGTTCGCTGTCGTTGGCGTTGCGGGCGCGGCGTAGCTTGCGGGCCTCGGTGTTGTGTTGGCCGCGCTTGGCGGCGTACTCGCGACGGTAGCCGCCCTGAATTTCGGCCACTTGGCGGGCCTGCTCGACATCGAGTCCGAGCGCGGTCTTGAGCGGGGCGTCGGCGAACGCAGAAGTGCCGAACAGGGTCAGGCCCAACAAGAGGGCGGACACGATGGATTGTGGGGATGTGCGCATGATCTTCCTCGGTATGAATCTCGGGATGAATTAGGAATTCGGGTCGCTGTTCCTCTGTGCGGAGAACCTGGCCGGAACCCGACAACCCAATCGGGAGCCTATACTCGAAGGGGCCGAATACGCCTCTTCTACCCATGCAGTCGCCCACACGGAAGCACCTCGCCACCATCTCCGTACTCGTTCTTGTCGCAGCCATCGCGACGGGCCAGGACTCTCCGCCGCCGGGGGCCTGGCTGGCGGGGGACTTCCATCAACATTCGTACTTCACCGACGGCTCGTTCACCATCGAGACCGTCCTGCGCAAAGGCTACGAGTACGGCCTCGGTTGGGCGGCCAATTCCGAGCACGGAGGTTCCGGGTGGCGCAGCGGCGACGGCACGCCTTGGTCCGAGCGTGACGACCGCGAGATTCTTGGCGACGAAGCCTTTTCCGAGCGCGAAGTCGAAGTCGACGGGGAGAAGGTCACCAAGAAGTTCCAAGTCATGTGGCGGTGGCAGTCCCTGACCGACTTCGCTTACCAGATCATCCAGAAAATTCGGAACGAAAATCCGGAAAAGCTCGCCGCGACGGGCCTGGAGTGGAACGTCCCCGGCCACGAGCATTGCAGCGTCGGCATCGTGGCCGAAGACGCCATGCCGATCGGCGAGTTTGAGTATCGCTTTGACCGAGGCGATCGGGATACATCCGGCGGCCCCGACGGTGTCTGGAAGGACAAGGACTTCGACATCGATGGACACGAGAAAGCCGTCGCCGGCGTGCGGTGGATGCAGGCGAACCACCGCGACTCGGGCTGGATCGTCTTTGCGCATCCGGAGCGGGCGTCCTCGTACACGGTGGCGGACTTTCGCGACTTCAACGATGCTGGGCCGAACGTCGCGGTTGGCTTTGAAGGTCTGCCCGGACACCAAGGCTCTTCGCGTCGCGGCGGCTACCGCGAGCGAGCGGTCGGTCAAGGAACCTATGGTGGCGCCGGCTGGTACATCGCTAAGGTGGGCGGCGTCTGGGACGCCTTGTTGGGCGAGGGTCGCCATTGGTGGACGTTCGTCAGCAGCGACTTCCACTCGCTCGGCAGCGATTTTTGGCCGGGACAATACGCCAAGACCTGGACCTGGATGGAGGACGGCGACCGGGACGGACGATTCGTCTTAGGCGACGTACCCGGCGGCCTGCACTCCGGTAAGAGCTTCTGCGTCCACGGCGACCTGATCGACCGGCTAGATTTTGCGGCGACCTCCCGCGGCGATTCGGCGGGGATGGGCGAGACGCTCGTCGCGCGCAAGGGCAAAGACGTCGAGATCCGAATCCGCTTCCGCTCGCCGGAGAAGAATCACCACGGCGACAAGCCACGCGTTCGCTTGGTGCAACTGATCGGCGGCGACGTCCGAGCGAAAGTTCCCAAATTCTTGGAAGACGGCAAGACTCCGAACCCGGCGTTTTCTGTGGAGGTCAACGACACGACGCAGATTCTCCAGCTCTATACGGACTCCGACATCCGCGAGCTGGAGGACGGCTGGTTCGAGACACCGCCCTACGTGGTGAAGAACTTCCGCAAGAACATGTACTTTCGGATTCGCGGGAGCAACTTGCCTCCGAACACGCCGGGCGAGACGGATGCTTGGGGAAACCCCAAGGCCGACAGCCTCCAAGAGACCGATCCGGAAGCCGATCCCTTCGAGGCGGCCTGGAAAGACCTGTGGTTCTATTCCAACCCGGTCTTCGTCAACGTGCGCTAGAGCCGGACGGGAGCCTTGCGCTCAGCGGAAGCGTATCCGGCCAGCGCCAGTCGAAGGACTGCGGCGGCGTGCTCGGCGGCTTCTAGGCCAACGTCGCCTCGTTGAATCCGATCGGCAAAATCTTCCAGGTGTGCGGCGGTTGCGCTCATGAAGGCCGGTTGCGCCATCTTGGCGTAGGCGTGCGAGCGCCCGTCGCGTTCCTCGCGCGCCTCCCCGCCCTTGACGAAGCCCGCGCGCAGACTGGGGCGGCCGTTCCACTCGATGGAGGCGCGCGCGACGCCGCCGAGCGAAAGCCGCAGCGAGGCGCGCTCGCAGTCGAGCCGCATCTCCAGGTAGCGCATGGGCGCGTGAGTCACGCGGTTGAGCCACAGAGTGGCGAGACGATCGTCGGGGAAGTCGAGCGTGGCCTGCACGAGCACGTCGGAGTCAAACTCGGCGCGCACCTTGGGCGTCCTGGCGCTGATGGATTCGGGCAGGTCGTCCATGAACGAGCAGATCAAGTCGAGCGCATGCGTGCCGAACTCGTAGAGTGTGGATCGCTTGAGTTCCTGGCGCCAGGGGATGCGCTCCTTGGCCGGCGGATGGAACATCTGCTGCCAGCACTGCACGGCGTAGAGGCGCCCCAACTCGCCCGACGCGATGCGCTCGCGTGTGCGGCGATAGATCTCCATGTAGCGGTACTGGTTATTGACGGCGACGAGAAGTCCCTTGGATCGGGCGAGCGTTAGGATCTCCGCAGCTTCGTCTGCCGTCTCCATAAACGGTTTCTCGCAGAAGACGTGCGCACCGGCTTCAAGCGCCAGGCCGCAAGACTCGAAGTGATTTCCGGGAGGGGAGCCGACGACGACGATGTCGGGTTCCTGTTCGGAGAGCAACTGCTCGGTCGACTCAAAGACTTCCTCGAGTCCGAACTTCGACTGGGCGGCTGTGCGAGCCTCCGAAGAGGGATCGCAGCCGGCGATCAGTTCCAGGCTCTCGACCTGGCGCAAGGCCGGAACGTGGATGCGCTCAGCGGCGCCGCCGAGCCCGACGAGTCCCGCTCGCAACGCTTGCTTGGCCGCCGTCGCCATAGGGAAGCGATGGTACCATCGGCCCGTGGTGGAGTCGCAGGCGGCGCCAGCTCTTGCCTGCCCCGGCTGCCGTGGGCCTCTCACTGCGAGGGGCCGGGCGTATGATTGCCCCTCGTGCGCGCGCGAGTTCCCTTGTCGATTTGGTTTCGTGGACTTCCGTTTGGGGACCGTGCCGGACGTGGATTTCGAGGACGACTTGGCGTCGGCGGCGCTGCTGGATGAGCGCGCGCGGAACTCCTCGTTCGACGATCTGCTGCGCTTCCACTACGCACGGCGCCCGGAGGCTTCGGACGCTGCTCATGCTGCACATCTGAGTCACCTGGAGGTTGAGAGCGCGCAAGCTGAACGAGTCTTCTCGACACTGGGACCCGGAGCCGCGTTCCTGGACCTCGGCTGCGGTCTGGGCCGTTGGCTGGAAGCGGCCGCTCTGCGCCACGGTGTTCGAGTCGGGGTTGACGCCTCGCTGGTCCAACTCGTGCTCGCTCGTTCGTACCTCTCTGAACGGGGCGTCGAGGCCGTGCTCTATGCCGCCGAGATCGAGCGCTTGCCTTTCGCCTCGGGTGTATTCGACGCGGCCACTGCGACCGACGTGCTGGAACACGTGGCGGATCCCGCTGTCGCAATCCAGGAAGCCGCTCGCGTACTGGCGCCCGGCGGGCGGTTCTACGCCGCCGCTCCGAGTCGCTTCAGTCTCACCGCCGAACCCCATGTCGGTGTTTGGGGGCTCGGTTTCTTGCCGCGTGCGTGGGCAGAGCGTTACGTGGAGCGTCGCTTCAGCGTGGACTACCGCTCCATCCGGCCGTTTTCGTGGTCGCGATTTAAGGGGGCGTTCCAGTCGTTTGAGGGCGAAGCGCGGATTGAGCCGCTCCAACCGGGTCCTGCGGAGCTGGTTGGATTCTCGGCGGCGAAACGGCGGGCGGCCGGACTCTATCGGACTCTCCTGAGAATCCCGGTGGTCGGCGGGCTCGTGAAGCGGACGGCCCCGGCATTTGAGGCGTGGGCGCGGAAGTCCGGCGCCACGCTATGATTCAGGCGATGCGCTTCCTCTGCACGTTATTCCTACTGACCGCCGTTGCGGCTCCGGCCGCGGATTGGGTCGACCTCCTTCGCAACGGCCTGGAGGACTGGGAAGTCCTCGGCGACGGCATTTGGAGACTGCGCTCCGACGGCGTGATCACCGCCCATCGCACCCCCGACAAGAAGAAGCTCTTCGAAGGTCGCGAGTCGGTGACCGCAAAGCAGCTCCATCAGTGGGAGATCAATCAGTCCTGGCTCTACACCAAGGCCGAGTACGACGAGTTCGATCTGCATCTGGAGTATTGGGTGCGCACCCCGGGCAACTCCGGCATCTCCATCCGGGACCCCAGCCGGGCCCAGTGGGGCATCGCCCATCCGCCGGACTTCAAGAAGACGCCGAGCAAGCTGGGCTACGAGATTCAGATCAACTCCGAGTGGCCTGATCGCTGGCCGACGGGTTCGATCTACGGTCTGGCCGCCGCCAAGGAGGGCCTTGAGCGCAAGGGAGAGTGGAACAGCCTCAATGTCGAGTCGCGACGCGACGGTATCCGGGTGTTCATCAACGGCGTGCTGGCCGCCGAGCACGCCGGAGATCCAGATCGTCCGCTTAGGGGACCGATTGGACTACAGCTCCACGATCAGTCGAGCGTGGTGATGTTCCGGGATATTTGGCTGTTGGTCCGTTAGGTTCCTGGTCGGATCCGAGGAGATCGAGCAAGGCGCCTTTCTCGCGTATGACGTCTTTGGAGACGAAAGCTGCGCCGAAGGGCGCGAACTTCTGCCAGACCGCTTCAAGCGGCTCGACGGAGGACGAGACGAGGACGCGGGTCTGGGGGTGCAGTATTTTCTGGACCGCTAGCTCGAGGAGGAGTTCGTCGCCGCTGATTTGCGGCATGCGAATGTCGAGCAGCAAGACTCCAGGTGCATGGGAAGACAGATATTCGATCGCGGCCAACCCGGACGTGAAGCAGACGAGGTCCCAGTCCGACTTGGCCAAGCGCCGCTCGACGAGCACGCCGACGGATGAGTCATCGTCCACGAGGACGAGCAGATTGGACTGGAATTCCATACTTCAGCGTCACCTGCCGGTGGGGCGCTCACAAAGGTTCCAGTAGCTATCGAGCGTGCTCAATACCTGCACCATCTCGTCTCTTGTGACCGGCTTCACCACGTATCCAGCGACGTGATGCTTGTAAGCCGTGGCGATGTCCTGCTCGCGATCGGAAGTGGTCAGCACCACGACGGGAGCGTCGCTGAGATCGGACTCCTTTCGAACTTCCTCAAGAAACTCGAATCCGTTCATGCGAGGCATGTTGACGTCTAGTAAGACGAGGTAGGGCTTTTGTAGTTTCTCGATCTCAGGCGACCCCTTGAGGACCTCCAAGGCTTCGCAACCATCGCGGGCGCGGATGATCGGGTTGGTCGTCTTCAACCGGGCGAAAGCCCTTTGGGCTTTTTCAAAGTCGAGATCGTTGTCTTCGACGATTAGAAACGTTAGCTCTTTGGCCATCGCAAGCGCGCTCCTGGGGCGTCAAGTTGAAGATCGTCGTCTTGAGCCGTGGTCATTAGGGTCGGCCAGGAGAAAGTGAAGGTGGCGCCTTCTCCCAGTTGCGACGAGACGGCTACCTTCCCGCCGTTGTGCTCGACCATCTTCTTGACGATGGAAAGGCCGATCCCGGTGCTGTCGACTTCGTCTTTTGAGTGAAGCGTTTGAAAGACGTCGAAGATTTTGGCGTGGAATCGTGGGTCGATTCCGGGGCCGTTGTCAGCGACCGATATCAGTACTTCGTCCGACCGTCGCTCGACGGATATGCGGATGACGATGTGATCGGGATCGTCGTGATACTTCAGGGCGTTGCCCATGAGGTTGTTGAGGATCTGTGAGAGCTGAGTCGCGTCGGTTCGCAGGGTAGGTAGGTCGCCCTCGACGATGCACTGAGTTTCGCTGAGTCGCAGGTCGTCGCGAATCTGACGAGCGAGCTCGCCGACGTCGATCTCCTCCAACTCGGGCGTCCTAGAGCCTACGCGGGAATAGTCGAGAATTCCTTTGATCAAGCCGTCCATCCGCTGGACTTGCGTCTGGATGCGCCCGAGGTTTTTCTTCACGCTCGGATCCGCGTCCGGACCCGCGACGTAGTCCTCAAGGTCCTCGGTCAGGTACTCCGCTAAGTCGCCGATTCCTCGCAGAGGCGTCTTGAGGTCGTGAGAAGCAACGTAAGCGAATTCTTCCAGCTCCAGGTTCGATCGCTCCAGGTCTTTGGTCTTGTCTTGCAGCTGCTCGGTGACCTGGTCGGCATACTCGACCGCTCGACGATTCGCTCTGGCGAGGGAGAGGAACAAGAGAAACAAGAGCAGGTCGATCGCCAGTCCTCCGGATAGGATCACGAGAGGCTGATTGCTTGCCGTGGACTCCCGGAAGGAGTTGGTGCCGCGAATATCGAACACCCACTTTCTTCCATACATCTCCACTGAGTAGCTCTTGGCGAAACTTGAGTCCGGGTCGTAGTCTTCCTCATCGGCGAGGTGCTCGTCATGGAGGACTTCGTCGCCGTCCATGATGCGGACTCCGAGCTGCCTTTGCTCTTTTCCCAGCGTGCCTTCCATGAGCTTTTTGAACACGAACGGGGCGTAGACCAAGCCGATCAGGTTCTCGCGCCGATCTTCGGGGGATTCGTAAAGTCCGCCCCGATAGAAGGGCGCGAAGAAGAGAAACCCCGGGGTCCTGCTGTCTTGAACTAAGACGATCGGCCCGGTGATCTGGGCCAGGCCCGAGTCCCGCGCCAGCTGAGCCGCGCGATAGCGGTTGGACTCGTGCGCCATGTCCAAACCCACGGCGAAGAAGTTGGAAGCTTCCGGCTCGATATAGGTGATCGGCCAGAACTCGTTCTCAGCGTGTTGGGGATGCAAATGGAAGTTCGGGCGGCTTCGACGCTGCTCGGCTAGATGCGCGTCGAGCTGCTCCGGCAAAACGCGGTAGATGACTCCGATGCCCATGATACCGGGGTACTTAGCGCCCAGACGTAGATGGGATGCGAAGCTTCTCCACTCAGCGTGGGAGAACTCGCCCCCTTGAGACTGGATAGCTGAGACGCCGCTCCAAAGGGCGTCTTCGTACTTCTGCATCCTTTCGGAGACGAGCGCGACGACTTGATCGGCGTCTCTCCCAAATCGCTCCTCGATCTTTTCGACCTGCTGCTTGGAGGAGAAGTGCCAAGCGGCGACTGTCAGCAACAGGGAGAGGGATATGACGATCCAGTGAGCGACGTGCAGCCGACCCGCGTCCGCAAACAGGCCGCCCCGCTCTTGGTGGAAAATGTCCTCTTCGCCTTCCGTTTGGGCGGCTGAACTTTCAGTCAATTCGCGAGCCTCCCTTGCATGGCTCTCATGGAGAGATGCGCAGTCCCAGGGCGACGCCCGCCGCCTGTTGATCCGGGTCAACTCGCTCGAATCCGTTGTAGCGGAACTCCGTGACGGCGCTCAGGTGCTCATTGAGTCGAACGTTGAGTTGCGGTTCATAGAGCCAGCGATGCACGCCGCCTCCCAAGAGATTCGCGTCTGCGAACCCGGTCACGGAGACGCGATTTGTGAGAGGGACTCGATAGCTGACGCTCGCTTGCCAACCACGCCCGTCGCTTTCCCAAGGGAATACGCGCCACTGTAAGAACGCCTTGCCGACGCCCGGAAGAGACGTAGCGTGTTGATAATAAATCCCTAGGCGAACTACGCGGTTCTTGAGGCCGTTGAGGTCGTCATATTCCGCAATCGCGCCCGCCGCATCCGAGTTGGACAGCCAGCTGGATCCGAGAGGCCGCAACAAGCGGTACTCCATGAAGTAACGGTCGAGCGGGAGGCGTCCGTCCGGCCGAGACTGATTTCCGTGGAGCTCGGTAAATCCCCATAACTGCAACCCGAGCGGCAAGTGGTCCACCTTGGAGAATAAGGTGGCCGTCTCGAACCGCCGACTGTCGAAGTACTGCGTAAGGCTGAACTTGACGGTGGGCTTGGACGAGCTGGTCTGCTGTTCTGGGGTCGAGAGCCCTGGGGCGCCTACCGGGTCTTGCCACGGGCCCGCCTGCGCCGGGGAGGCCCACGCCGGAAGGAGTGCTATCCAGATCCAGAGATACCTTCGCGTGAGATAGCGCTCAATGCAGGCACCTGGCCGTGACTCGGTCTGATCCATCCGAAGGTCTTATCGGCTGGCATCGGACGATAGTGCACTCGGGGTCGAGTCTAGGATGCTTCTCGACTCTTTGGGATTGGCCCGTCGCGGCGGTTCACCGTGCGCGCGACCGCGAATTGAGGGACCGAACGGCTAGGACTAACGCGCCTGGGTCAACTCGCGACGTAGGTCTGCCGGGTCGAAATCGAGGCCCGAGCGCGAATAGTCGAGAATGCCCTTCCGCCGCAACTGGCTCATATGCTGCGTCACAATCTCCCTCGACGTGCCCACGTGCCGCGCCAAGAGTTCATGCGTAAACGGCATCAGGTGCAAATGGCCGTTTGCACCGGTCGACTCGCCGAACCGCTCAGAGAGTCGAAGCAGCGTCTTCAATAGGCGACGCGGGATGTGGTCGACGGCCAAACTTTCAATGCGAGCGTCGGCGTCCATCAGCTTGGTCGCAACCATTCGGACCAGCGCCGGGCCTAACTCGGGGGTCCGCGCCATCAAATCGCGCAACTCTTCCGTCCGCCACTCCATCACGGTGCTCTCTTCGAGCGCCGTTGCGGTCTCCCCCCGCACACCTTGGCCCATCATGGCCGCTAGCCCGAAGAAGGATTCGCTGGATTCTACGTCCAGAATCGTCTCTTTGCCGCCCTCGGACAGCCGGCTGACCTTAACGGCTCCTTCCACCACGAGGAAGAGGCTTTCAGCCGGATCTTCGGCCGAATAGATCGTCTGCTCCTTGTCGTAGCGCTGAGGGCGACGCCGCGGCAACAAGGCCAACGGGTCCTCCCAGGGAGCGGTGGATCGAATGGATTGGGTGACGCCTAGAGCCATGGTCGCGAGATACCTCGATGGACTTCCTGCCGGGCGGATACCGGAGGAGCCAGGTAATAGCGGGTCTAGACCTGGCGTCCTAGTGGATTTAGACGCTCCAGCCTCGCGTTACGGTTTCGATCTTTGGTAATTTTTCGCACCCGATGGTCATTTAGGTGCTGAGACGCCGTAAGTCTCTAAATATCAGTTGGATTCCGAACGATCCAGCGGAGTCTTCAGCAGTCCGGCGATGGTTTGTTGCTGTTCGAGCCCGAATCCGCGAACGCCGAATCGAATTTCCTCGACGGCTTCGGACTTTCGAAACGTTTGAAACAAACGATCCCATGCCGACAGCAGGCTCGTGTAGTTCGAGTCCGTCTCTTCGCGGCGGTCCGAGTGATGGATCTTGTGCATGTCCGGCGTCACGATCAGCGTGCGCAGCACTCTGTCCCAGCGTCCGAGGCTGATATTGGCGTGGTGAAACTGTGTGGACAGAAGGACCAGGAGGTCGAACAACACGATGCCTGCCAGCGAGGCGCCGAGCGCGACGATCAGCAGCGCCCTCAGCCCCGTCGCGATCGCGACCTCGCCCAGATGGAAACGCGTCGCGGTCGTCACGTCCATCTGTGGATCGCTGTGGTGCATTCGATGGAAACGCCAGAGGAGTGGAATCCGATGGTTGGCTCGATGCCACCAATAATTCCAGAGATCCAAGGCGAAGACGGTCGCCGCCGCCCGACCTGCTTCGCCGAGACCCAACTGAAAGAAGAGGCCGATGCCCTCGTGCTCCCCGTAAGCTGCGGCTGCGGCGGTCAGCCCAGCAAAGAGCAGGATTCCGGCGAGGACATTCAACCCGGCGATTGCGAAATTGCGACCCGCGTGGCGAGCCCGGTGTGACTGCCGGAAGAACGGAGCCAGCGACTCCCACGCCCAAAAGACGGCGAATCCGCCGAGCGCCAAGACAGCGCGCCAATCTGCTGAAAACGTTTCCACGGCGACTCCTTCCGCAGGATCGCACGCGGGCTCCCCAACCCGGAGATTCTTCCGGTACTATCTTCTACAGATTGCGGTTCCAAAATAGGGTCTCCGCGGGCCTTGCCTTGCTCGCGGGTGCGATGTCGCTGTCTGCCGCGCCGCCCATGGAGCGCTCGTTGGTCGGGCAGTATTGCGTCGCTTGCCACAACGGAGAGACGAAGACTGCCGGGCTAGCCTTGGACGACCTGCTCGACCGTGACGTCGCCGATCATCCCGAGGAGTGGGAGAAAGTCGTCCGGCGCCTGCGGGCCCGCCAGATGCCGCCGGCCGGCTTGCCCCGGCCTGACGAAGCGGACTACGCAGAGATTGTAGACTCCCTCTCGGCCGCGCTCGATCAGGCGGCGGCGAAATCTCCTGACCCGGGCCGAACGGATACGTTCCGCCGCCTCAACCGCACCGAGTACGCCAACGCGATCCGCGATCTGCTCGCGCTTGAGATCGATGCAGCGGCCCTGCTGCCGGCCGACGAATCGAGCCACGGCTTCGACAACGTCACTGTCGGCGACCTTTCGCCCACGCTCCTGGATCGCTACATTTCAGCGGCGGAGAAGATCAGCCGCCTCGCCGTTGGGCGGTCCGGCCGAGCCCCCTCGGGCGATACGATCCGACTGCCGCCCGATCTCACCCAAGAATCACACGTGGACGGTTTGCCCCTCGGCACTCGCGGCGGAGCTCTCATTCCCTACACGTTCCCCGTCGACGGAACTTACGAAATCAGCGTTCGTCTGGCTCGAGACCGCAACGAGCAGATCGAGGGGCTGAACGAGCCCCACGACGTCGAACTTCTCCTCGACCGCGAGAGACTGGAAATTTTTCGGGTGATGCCCGTGGACTCGGTGGGAGAACACGCGACCGCCGACGTGCACCTGCGTATGCGCGTGCCCGTCAAGGCCGGGCGCCGCAACATTGGCGCCACGTTCCTGCAGAAGTCGTCCTCGTTGATTGAAACCGCGCGCCAGCCCTATCAGGCGCGCTTCAACTACTATCGCCACAGGAGAATTCAGCCGGCCGTCTACTCGGTGACCGTCTTGGGGCCCTACGAGGCGTCCGGGCCTGGAGACACGCCCAACCGAGACCTTGTCTTCGCCTGCGATGAGCAAAACGACGCCTGCGCCGAGACCATCCTCAGCAAGTTGATGCGCAGAGCGTATCGGCGACCCGTGGCGGCAGCCGATCTTGCCCGTCCAATGGAGTTTTTCCGACGCGCGCGCACACGACAGGGCGACTTCGAGGCGGGCATTGAGCGGGCGCTTGCGGCAGTCCTCGTCAGCCCCGAGTTTCTTTTCCGCATCGAGCGGGACCCCGTGGGCGTCCAGCCCGGGGCCGCTTACCAAGTCGACGATCTCACGCTCGCTTCGCGCCTCTCATTCTTCCTGTGGAGCAGCATCCCGGACGACGCGCTGCTCGATGCAGCAGAGGCCGGGCGGTTGAGCGACCCTTCGGAACTGGAACGCCAGGTTCGGCGGATGCTGGCCGATCCGCGATCTAGATCGCTGACCTCCAATTTCGCCGCTCAATGGCTGTATCTACGCAATTTGGAAGCCGCACGCCCCGATATGCGGGTGTACCCCGACTTCGACGACAACCTACGCCAGTCGATGCGTACCGAGACCGAGCTGTTCTTCGATTCCGTTCTGCGCAACGACCGCTCGGTGATTGAATTACTCGATGCCGACTACACGTTCCTCAACCAGCGTCTGGCCAAACACTACGGAGTTCCGCACATCTACGGCAGCCGCTTCCGGCGCGTGGACTTTAGCGACGGCGACGGCTCCGTCCAGCGCGGCGGGCTCTTGCGTCACGCCTCCGTGCTCACTGTCACCTCCTACGCAACGCGCACGTCGCCCGTCATTCGCGGCAACTGGGTGCTGGACAATATTTTGGGCATCCCGCCCCCGCCTCCTCCGCCGAACGTGCCTGCTCTGGAAGAAAAGACGGCGGCGGGCAAGTCTCGCTCGGTTCGCGAGCGTCTGGCCGCCCACCGCGACAAGCCCGCCTGCCGCGGCTGCCACCAGTTGATGGACCCCGTCGGATTTTCCCTCGAAAACTACGATGCTGTGGGCCGTTGGCGCAGCGAGGAAGACGGTCGCCCGATCGATTCCGCCGGCGGTTTTCCGGACGGCAGCGAATTCGACGGCGTCGAGGGCCTGGAGCAAGCCTTGACGGCCCGGCCTGAGATCTTTACGGGCGTTCTCACCGAGAAACTGCTCACCTACGCGCTCGGCCGAGGCGTGGAGACCGCCGACGCTCCGGCAGTTCGCGAGATCGTGAGCGACGCGGAAGAGAACGATTATCGATTTTCTTCCGTCATACTAGGGATCACGAAAAGCGAGCCGTTCCAAATGCGGCGCTCGCGAGGGCCCTCCTAAGGACCGGCTGGAGACGACGAGCCATGTTCATCACCAAGAAGGCGCTACCCAGACGCACGTTTCTTCGCGGCGTAGGCGCGAGTCTTGCGCTTCCACTACTCGACGCAATGGTTCCGGCCGCTACCGCTCAGGCGGCCACCGCTGCGAAGCCGGTTTCTCGTCTTGGCTTCGTCTATATGCCGATGGGGTCGCATATCGACGAGTGGACGCCGCGGAGCGACCACGATCTCTCCGAGCTTTCGCCCAGCCTTCAGTCGCTAGCGCCTGTCCGCGACTACGCGACCGTCCTCTCCAATATGGAACTGCGCAACGCCTATCCCGGCACGCACGCGACGTCCAACGCCGCGTTCCTGAGCGCAGCCAAAGCGAAATGGACGGAGAGCACGGACTACTATCTGGGCACTACCGTCGACCAGATCGCAGCCAAGAATATCGGTCAATCGACTCAGCTGCCGTCGCTAGAACTCGCGATGGACCTGGTCTCGATGGTCGGCCAGTGCGACAACGGCTTCGCTTGCGTCTATCAAAACAACCTGTCCTGGTCCTCGCCCACCTCGCCGCTTCCGGCCGAGGCGCATCCACGGCTTGTCTTTGAGATGCTGTTCGGCGAGGGCGGCACGTCTGAGGAACGCCTCGAGGCGATGCGCCGCCGCGCCAGTTTGCTCGATTGGGTCCGGGACGACATCGCTCGTCTCCAGAACGAATTGGGCGCGGGGGACCGCACCAAAGTCGAGCAGTACCTCGACACGGTTCGCGAGGTCGAGCGGCGCATTCAGAAAGCGGAGTCGGACGCGACGGAGAACGAGTTGCCGGACCTGGACCGGCCGATGGGGGTGCCGGTCGCCTACGCCGATCATGCCAGGCTGATGTTCGATCTCCAGGTGCTGGCGCTGCAGGGCGACGTGACTCGCGTGACGACCTTCCAGCTCGCGCGCGAGACCAGCACGCGCACCTACCCCGAGATTGGCGTCTCCGAGCCGCACCACCCGCTGACGCACAATGGAGGCGACCCGGAGAAGCTCAGCAAGGTCGCTCAGATCAACGCCTTCCATGTCTCGCTGTTCAGCTACTTCTTAGAAAAGCTCAAGGCGACGCCTGACGGAGACGGATCGCTGCTCGACCATTCCCTTCTGCTCTACGGCAGCGGCATGGGCAACCCCGACGTTCACGACCATGTGAACTTGCCGATCATCGTCGCCGGAGGGGCAGCCGGTCGACGGCCGAACGGTCGCCACATCCGTTACGCCGAACCGACTCCGCTCGCCAACTTGCATCTCACGCTGCTGGAGAAGGTTGGAGTGCGCATGGACGCCTTCGCCGACAGCCAAGGCAAGGTCGACGAGCTTCTTTCGGTGTAGCCATGGCTCTGCGTTTTCTCGCACTCCTTCTCCTCTGGGCATCTGTAGCTTGGTCAGCCGCTCCCAGTCTTCCTGACGCCGTGGAGCAGCAGGACCGCGCCGCCGTCGAGCGACTGCTTGCGGAAGGCGTCGCCGTCGACGAGCGGCAGCCGGACGGAATGACGGCGCTGCTCTGGGCTGCGCGCCTCGACGACCTCGCGCTGGTCCAAAGCCTGCTTGAGATGGGTGCTGACGTCGACCACGCCAACCGCTACGGAGTGCGCTCGCTCGCATTGGCTGCTGAAAACGGCAATCCGGAAATGGTGGAACTGCTGTTGGAGTCAGGAGCTGATCCCAACGCGGCCGCGCCCGGCGGTGATACGTCGCTGATGATTGCCTCGCGGGTCGGCAAGATCGCCTCCGTCCAGTCCCTACTCACTCGCGGCGCCGATCCCAACGCCCGCGAGATTCACGGCCAGACCGCCCTGATGTGGGCCGCTGCTGAAGGCCACGGGAAAGTCGTTCGCTTGCTGCTGGACAAGGGTGCGGACCCGGACGTCGCCCTGCAGTCAGGCTTCAACGCTTTCCTATTCGCCGTTCGTGAGGGTCGATTGGATGCGGCTCGCGCGCTGCTCGAGGCCGGCGCGGACCCGAACACGATCATCGTGCCGGAGAACATCCCCGTGGGGGGCCCCAAGCCTCGGACCAGCGCTTTGATGTTGGCCGCCTCCAACGCTCACTTTGAAATGGGCGCGTTGCTGTTGGACGCCGGGGCTGATCCGAACTATGCGGGTCCAGGCTACACGGCCCTCCATCGCGTGGTCTCGGTCCGCAAGCCGGGAACGGGCGACAACGACCCTTCTCCGCCGGGCTCCGGCGCGATGTCCAGCGCCGACTTTGTGCGCAAGCTGGCCTCTAAGGGCGCTGATCTCGACGCTCGTATGACGAGCAAGTTTAACCTCGGCAATACTCGCCTCCACAAGCCGGGCTCAACCACGTTCCTGCTGGCGGCGATGGCCGCGGACGCCGAGATGATGCGTCTGCTTGCCGAGTTAGGCGCCGACCCGCTGGCGACCAACAACCAGGGCACCACTGCCCTGATGGCTGCCGCTGGAGTCGGCACACGTTCACCGGGCGAGGACGCGGGCACGGAGGACGAAGTCTTGGAAGCGGTTCAGGCAGCCCTGGATCTGGGCGCCGACGTCAACGCCTACGACGACTTGGGCGAGACCGCCGTCCACGGCGCCGCCTACAAGAATGCTCCGAGGGTCGTTGAGTTCCTCGCAGTCCGTTCCAAGATAGAAGTCTGGAATCGTCCGAATTCCAAAGGCTGGACGCCGTTGGCGATCGCGCGCGGCTACCGCTACGGCAACTTCAAGCCGTCGCCCCCGACGATTGAGATGCTGGAGCGACTGATGATGGCCGCGGGAGTATCCATCTCCCCCGACCTGCACGGCGGCGAATCCGAGTCCGAGTACAAGCGCAGGTAGTCTCGGGTCCTTCCGGGCGCACCATTTCTGCTCAATGAGCTCACGGCGTGGCGCTCACGGCGGACCAGATCGGCCGGCGTCCCGCGATACCAGGCTGACGGTTGGAGGCGTGAGTGAAGCCTTGCCCAGCGTGGAACCGACCGTCTACACTGTCCACGCGGGGGGGGGCGGGAACTCGGGACGTCCGCCTTGTGCAGTACGAGAGGAGAAGGGCCATGGTGATCAAGATCTCGCGGAGAAGCCTCCTGTTGGGCGCGACGGCGACGCCCCTTTTGGCACAGACGAGGCCCACGCCTCTGCAGACTCTGGGGCCCTTCTTCCCCGCGGACCGGTCTTGGGACGGGGACGCCGACCTGAGTCAAGTCAAGGGGAAGCCCGGACGGGCGAAGGGAGACCTACTGTACGTGACCGGACGAGTGCTGGATCTCAGCGGGGAGCCGATACGCGGCGCGAAGCTTGAGATTTGGCAGGCGAACGGCGCCGGAAAGTACCGTCACGGCGCCGACGAGAACCCGGCGCCGCTGGATCCCAACTTCGAGGGATACGCCGAGGTCACCACAGACGCCGAAGGACGCTACCGCTTTAAGACGGTTAAGCCGGCCGCTTATCCGGTAGGCAACGGAACCACGAGACCGCCGCACATCCACTTCGACGTTGCGGGCGCTTCCAGCCGCTTGGTCACGCAGATGTACTTTCCGGGCGAAGCGCTCAACGAGACCGACAACATTCTCCAACGCGTGCGCCGCAAGCAGGCGCTGATCGCGAAGATTACCGGGCCAGAGAAGGAGATGGAAGCCGAGTCACGAATGGCGTTGTGGGATATCGTGCTGAATCAGAGAGGTTGACGGGGCTCTACTCCAGCCAACATCCGGAGTCAGCGCCCTACCCAAGTGCGCTGGGTGAAAAGAGCCTCTCGCGACGGGTTGTCTAGAGGCGGCATCGATGCGCCAAGTATTTCGATCCGAATGGCTTACGCACTTGCCGGCTCCGCGCTAGAGGAATCTCGGAGCACAATCCAATACTCCTGAACCAGGATCCACTCTCCTGCCGAGCACAACTGTCGGCATGAAGCCCTTTGACGGCGTTTTCGTAAAACTTGTAACGTACTGCGATGCAGACTCTTTACGAACGACTGGGCGGCGCCGAAGGCATCGCCGCTATTGTTGACGACCTCGTCGATCTTCACGCCGCGAATCCGCGCATCGCGCCCCGCTTCGCCGATACAGATCTGGACGCCGCCAAGAAGGGAGCGGCCGCTTTCCTCGCTATGGGTACCGGAGGCCCTGCCGAGTATCAAGGCAAGGACATGTTGAACACGCACAAGGGCATGAATATTGACGCCGACGAATTCCTCGCCGTCCTTGACGACGCACTCGAGGCGATGGCCAAAAACAACGTCGCCCAACGCGAGCAAGAAGAAGTGCTCTTTGCGATGTACAGCATGAAGGGCGACATCCTCCACGTCTAACCTAGAGCGCTCGCGTCAGCGGGCCCCGTCATTGATGGATGGTGAATCGGGGACGAAGGGCAAGAAGGGCGTAGCCCTCGCCTGCACTCCTACGAGCTTGTTCGACGGAGCCGTCCGTGAGCTTCGCGCCACGCTTTGGATTCTCGGAAGCGCGGAATGCCCCTCGGAACCGAAGGGTTGCGATATGACACGCTCAGCCTCGGTCGCGGAGGGTCTGCGAAGTGGTGGTGTCCTTGCATCTACACTCCTGCCAATCGATAGTCAGAGGTACGGCGGCGACGACGCCCAGGACTCCGAAGGATCGGCGTAGGCCCTTCGGCGTGGCAGACGCTGCGCTGAGTTCAGCCGCTCTCATCGCTTGGCCCACTCGTCGCCAAGCGGTCGTGCGATGCCGTGTCCACGCTTGGCAGTCAACCCGTTGCGGGCGTTGCGTACTTGCAGACGCGCCAACGGTCTCCAGCAGACCCGAGGGCACGGGAACAGCCCGGAAAACGCCTCGGTGAGACTCTTGAGCGGTTCGAGAATGGGAAGACGATATGCCAACCGGCCTGACACGACCTAGGCTGCTGGTGCCAAAGGAGTAAGGCTACCTTCCACCACAATGCGCGATTGAGCGCCTCCGGTCAATTGCTGGGCCGGGCTACTCAGGGCGCACCTTTCGATGCCACTTTAGAACCCGGTTGCACCAGCCCCCTACTCAAATCCCTCCACCAGCATCAGGTCGGCTTCCTGCTCGTCCAGGTCGGTGACGATGAACCAAGAGCCGTCGTGTGAGACCGTGATGTTCCCTACCGTCCCCGATACAGAACCGATGTCCGCCACCCATGACTCCACGCGCGTTTCCGGATCGAAGCGCTTGATTGTGAAGAGCCCGTCGCCGCGGCTGATGAAGTAAAGCGTCCCATCCTGTGCGAAAGCCCAGTACCCCGCCGCGCCCCGGATGGAGTTGGAAACTTGTTCCGCCTCGCCTCCTTCTACCGGTACTCGCCACAACCCCGGGCCCCCGTAGCCGCCGAAGTAGACATATTTTCCGTCGGGTGATTCGAATGCATTGTTCCCGCGCTGCTCACTCAACTGAACCGCCTCGCCGCCTTCCGCCGGCATCTTCCAAATAGTCATTTCTCCGCTTCTGTTGGAGTTGAAATACAGCCAACGGCCATCGTGGGAATAGGTCGGCCGAGCGTGATTGAAATTGTCAAACGTCAATTGGCGAGGGGCGCCGCCGTCGACGCTGACGACAAAGGAGTGGATGTACCCGTCTCTGTTGAGGTCGAAGGCAATTTGGCGACTGTCAGGCGACCAACTCGGACTCCCCACGCTCGGACCGCCGATGTCGGTCAATTGCATTGCGTTCGCGCCCGATGAGTCAGCCAGCCACAGTTCTTTCGTCCCAGATCGTTCCGACACAAAGACGATGCGTTGACCATCGGGAGAAATCTCCGGGTCTCGCTCAATGCGCGTTGACGAGGCGACGAGACTTGACTCAGATGATCCATCGGATCGTAGGTTGATGCGCCGCAAGTTCAGATCCATCGCATCCCGCGAGAAGGCCAAACGCCCACTCGAGACCGATAGTTCCGGATGGCCAACGGCGCTGCCGAGACTCGTCAACCTGCGCAGTTCTCCGCCGCCAACCGGGATACGGAACAGCCCATCTTCACCAGTCCGGGCCCTTCGTCCTGAATGATAGATAAAGTTGTCATCACGGGACCAGGTCAATCCGTAGAATTGACTGCTAGAATCCCAGGTCTCTTCCGTAGGTACGGACGGCTGCCCACCCCCACGGGGTACTACCATGGTTCTAGCTACGCCCGTGCTCTCGTCTCGAACAAAGGCGATGTATTTCCCGCTGTGACTGAATCTCGGATGGCGGTCACCTGCTCCGACAACGTTCGGTGAGGTCAGCTCGCGCGTCTCGCGTGTGGCGACATCGATCAGCACGATGCCGTACTTCGACGTGGCCTCATTGCGCGGCGTGGCGGCGATGAATGTGCCGTCCGGCGACCAGGAAATGGCGGTGCGAGAACCGAACCTTCCTTCAATCAGCTTCCGCTCAGTCCCACCCAAGGGCGAGATAAGATAGATCGCGTCTTGATACGGGTCTACGCGTCTGAATGCGATCGACCTGCCGTCGGGCGACCATGCGGGACTGATGTCGGACACCGGATGGTCGGTCAGCCGCACCGGCGAGCCCGAGCCGACGAACTGGACGTAGATGTCGAGTTGATCGCCTTCACCGCCATCCCATGCAAATGCCACTTGCTGGCCGTCGGGTGAAAACGTTGGGTGAAGCTCGCGGCCGGGGTAAGTCGTGAGCGGCTTGACCGTCCAGTTTTCCAGGGGCGCCGGCGGTTGAGGCGCTTGCCGTCCGCCGAGCCAGAAGGCCGCTCCGGCGGCGAGAACGACCACCGCCGCGGCAGCCGCGATCACCCGCCGAGACGACCTCTTTGGCGCCGGCGCGGGCGTCACGTCCGAGCCGCTCTCCTGCAGGCGCTGTAGTACGCGAAGATCGGCAGTCAACTCGTCAGCGCTCTGATAGCGCTCGCCTGGCTTCTTTGCCAGCGTCTTGTCGATGATGCTCTGCAGCTCGGCGGGAGTATCCGGTCGCAGCGCACTCAGCGGCTCGGGATCGTCGTTGAGCACCGAGTAAAGAATGGCCTGTTGGTAGTCGCCGGCAAACGGCGACCGCCCCGCAACCATCTCGTACAGCACCACTCCGAACGACCAGATATCGCTGCGGTGGTCGACGTCGGAGCCCTGCGCCTGCTCGGGCGACATGTAACCCGCCGTGCCGATTGTCGAGCCCTCCTGCGTGAGCTTGGTCGACTCGCGCGCGAGTTGCGCCAGGCCGAAGTCCATCAGGACGGCTTGCGCGTCCTCACCGGCGCGCGGCTCAGTGACGACGATGTTCGACGGCTTGACGTCTCGGTGGACCACTCCGGCGTCGTGAGCCGCCGCCAGCCCGCCCGCGATCCCAGCGCCCAGGCGGACGGCTTCGTCAATTGGCAGCGGCCCTTCCTCAAGCCTCTTCTCCAGCGTGGCGCCGCCTAAGTAGGCCATGGCGATGAAGGTCTTGCCGCCGTCCTCGCCGATTTCGTGAACCGTGCAGATGTTCGAGTGATTCAGCGAAGCCGCTGCCTTCGCTTCGCGGATGAAACGCTGCCGCAACTCCTCGTGCGCGGTGAGGTGATCGGCAAGAAACTTCAGCGCAACGGTGCGGTCGAGCTTGGTGTCCTCAGCCTTATACACGACACCCATTCCACCCTGGCCGAGCTTCTCGAGGATGCGGTAGTGGCTGATGGTCTGGCCGATCAAGATGCGTCGATTTTACCGTTCTGGTCTTCGATTGGGGATAGCTAGTGAAGACAAGCCTTGTGATGAGCCGCGATTCTCTTGCCCTGCAACTCACTGAATCGGCTCGCTGATGGTATTCGGGAGCAGCGGAAGCCCCGTACTCAAGGCCGCTAGGTGGTGAGAAATAGTGTTTCTTGCCGTCGTCTCGGGCGCGATGTACACGCTCGCGCGTTCCCATGCGTTTGCACTCTGTTTGCAGTCGCCCGCGTTCGGCGTAACGCAATTGACCGATCCAAGTAGCTAAGTCTTTGTGGCGGAAGCCAATGGGAGTCGAACCCACCTTGGACGCGAGGCGCCCAACAACGGTTTTGAAGACCGCGCCCGACGCCGGCCGGGATTGGCTTCCGTGAACCGATTCTAGCTTGCTATCCCTCGTAGGCGATGATCGCCTCGGTCGGCTCGGACGGTTCCGCCTCAAACGGCGCCGCATGGGCCGGTACGAGGAACGTCGAGCCCGGACCGTAGTCCATGCCGTCGAACACGCCTCGGCCCTCCAGCACGATCACGATGTGAAATCGTTCGCGATCCGTCCGATAGCGAATCCCTTGCGTCCAGGAGAGCTTCTCCGCGCGAAAATACTCTGTCGCTCCCAACAACTCCCGCTTCGTCCCCTCGCCCTGCAGGCCCTCCCGGGGCGTGAATCCGGGCCACGGCTCTTGCACGATGACTTCGGCTGCCTTGCGGACGTGTAGTTCGCGCGGCCGCCCAAAGTCGAAGAATCGATAGGTGAGGTCCGAGTTCTGCTGGATCTCGCAAATCCGCATTCCCGCTCCCATCGTGTGCAACAACCCGGCGGGAACCGTCACCGCGTCGCCGGCCGCGACATTGACCCAGCGCAATGACCGTTCAATCTCGCCGCTCTCGGCGGCCTCGATCAGTCGTTCCCGCTCGAACTCTTGGGTCAGTCCCACGGCGACCGCCGCGTCTTGTCGCGCTTCAAGCACGTACCACATCTCCGTCTTGCCGAAGCCGCCCTCGTATTCCGCCGCGTAGCGATCGTCCGGGTGCACCTGCACGGACAGCTTGTCCTCAATAAACAAGAACTTGGTCAGCAACGGAAAGTACGCCGCCCGTCTTGGCTGGTGCGCATCCCCTAGCAGCGCGGCGCCGTAACGTTCCATCAGCGCGGCGATGGTTTCGCCCTCGTGATCGCCCGCCCGCACAAGAGTCGATTCTTCCGTGAGCCAGGCCTCGCCGACCGCAGGTTGGTCCGCAGCGCGATCGGCGTAGAACGGCGCCAGGCGATGCGCACCCCAAACCTTTTCGCGCAACGTGGCCTCGAGAGGCAGTGGACGTAGTTCGCTCACTAGAAAAAGGATAGGGGCGCGATTGCCCGCGCCCCACTAGGTTCCGGCCTTACTTCTATCGTCAGATTCGATTGAATTTCTTGATCACTTCCGTCAAGGATTTGAGCTTCTTGATCAGCGGCACCATCGCGCCTTCTTTCTCGTCGATAAGGACGGCTGCTTCCAGCACGGCCGCCGCGTGGTCTTTCGGGACGACGACTACGCCGTCCTCGTCGGCCACGATGATGTCGCCGGGCGAAACGTCCACGCCCGCGCAATGGACGGTCTCGTTCTTGGAGACGGAAGCGTAGCGGCCAACCGCGGTTGCCGGCGTGTAGCTGCGTGCATAGACCGGCACGCCCAGCGTGCGCAGTTCCGGGACGTCGCGCGCGCCGCCGTCGAGGATCATTCCGCCCATGCCGCGCGACTTGGCCGCCGTCATCATGAGTCCGCCCACGGCGGCGATGTTCAGCCCGTCCTCCACCACGATCACGCCCACCTCGCCGGGCTCGGCGCCGTCGATCATCTGGACCGAGTGGCTCACAGCTCCCCCGGCCGAGGACTTGCCTTCCTTCACCGGCTCTAGCTTGGCCGTTAGCGCACGCCCGACGATGCGGCCCGGAATCACCGGCCGCATGTCGTAGTTCATGAAGCCTCGTTTTCCCGTGACTTCGTCGACAGCATCTGAGACCGAGGCGATTGCGGTCAGTTTGAAGCCCTCGACGACGGGATCTTGTGAATCCGCCGGAGCGGTTTCGCCAAGAGCGATGAAGCCGACGACAGCCGCTACGGAGAGAGCGGTCAGCAATGAGAGGAATTTGCGCTTGGTCATGACGTTCTCGATTCTAGCCGAGTGACTGGACAAACTTCGCGATACGTTCAACACCCTTTTCCAAGTCGTCCATCGATGCGGCGTAAGAGATCCGGATCTGGTTGGGCGTCCCGAACGCTTCGCCCGGCACAACGGCGACGTGCTGGTCTTCGAGCAACTTGGTCGCGAAGTCGAGCGCCGAGTTGATCCCCGCCTTCCCAAAATGAGCCGAAACGGTGGGGTAGGCGTAGAAGGCGCCGTCCGGCATCGGACAAGTGATTCCTGGAATCGCATTCAGAGCGGGAATCAGGAAGTCGCGCCGCACGCGGTACTGCGCCAGCATCTCTTGGATCGAATCCTGCGGCCCGTTCAGCGCTTGTAGGGCGGCTTTCTGAGCAATCGAAGTCGGATTCGACGTGGAGTGACTTTGCAGCTTGTTGATCGCGGAGATCAGATTCTTCGGCCCCATCGCGTAGCCCAGGCGCCAGCCGGTCATCGCAAAGGTTTTTGACAACGACCCCACCACGATCACGTGGTCCTTGGCGTCGGGCTCGGCGGCAATCGAGAACGGCGCGTCTCCGTAGACGAAGTGGCAGTAGCACTCATCGGTCATCAGGTAGGCGCCGGCCTCCTTCACGAGTTTGAGGATCTTCTGGAACTCGGGCTTGCCGACCACGGCGCCCGACGGGTTCGAAGGCGAGTTGACGATCACGACCTTCGTCTTCGGCGTCAGCGCCTTCTCGATCGCCTCGGCGGTCAGGCGATAGCCTTCGGCCTCGGTCGTCTCAACGCGCACGACCTTGCCGCCGTGGTAGTTGATCACGTCGTAGAAGGTGACCCAATAAGGCACCGGCAAGACGACTTCGTCGCCCTCGTCGAGCAGGGCCGCCATTGCGTTGAAGATGGCGTGCTTGCCGCCGACGCAGGCGATGGCTTCAGAGGGTTCGTAGGATGTCTTGAAGTCCCGCGCGTGCCAGTCGACGATCGCCTTGCGAAGCGCCGGAATTCCCCCTGCGGGCGTGTAGCGCGTGAAGTCGTCGTCCAGCGCCTGCTTGGCCGCGTCTTTGATGTGAGCGGGTGTCGGAAAATCGGGCTCGCCGGCCGCAAACGCGATCACATTGACGCCGGCCGCCTTCAGGGCGCCGGCTTTGGCCGTGACGGCCATTGTGGCGGATTCGGAGATCCGCCCCATCCGTTCAGAGAGCTGCATGGGTTCCTCCAGCTTACCGGCTGCGCGCGCCCGTTGGTAGTCTCCGTCGACGCGTCGCCGAGCCCCGCCCGTATAATCGGTGTCAGTGGTGCGAGCCCTCCAACCAACGGCTCTGGCGCTGCTCCTTTTTGCTTCGGCGGCGGCCGGCCAGAATCAGGGGAGCGTCGGCGTGGCTTCGTCGGACTATCCCTTCCTCATCCAGGGAAAAACGGTGCCCGGCAACGGCACGGTTCTTGAGATGGAGGCCGTCACCAGCAGTTACACTCCGGTGCGCGTGAACCTCTCCGACGGGGCTCGCTACGTGCTTGGGTCGGGGTCTCAGGCGCGTTTTGCGAGCGATCGAATCCGACTCGACGGCGTCTCGCTCGAGGTCGTCAGCTCAGGCCCGGAGCCGCAACGCATCGAGGCGGCCGGAATCGCCCTCATCACGACCGCGCCGCTGACCCGCGCCGCCGTCTATACCGATCAACGCGATCGGGTCTCGGTGTGGGTGGAATCCGGCGAAATGACCGCCTTGGGGCCGCTTGGAAAAGAACTCCGAAAGATCGGACCGGAACAGGCGCTCACGTTTTCAGATACCGACTCAGAGCTCGGAATCACGCTGCAAGAAAAGCGCGCCCCACTCGAGATCGCGCGGATCCAAATGCGCCAGGTAGAGTACCTCGCGGCCGTGGAGCGTGAGAGCCCGGCGTTCCGGGAGCGACGGCGTGAGATCGCCGTAATGCTGGTCGAGGCGTCCGGAGGCCTCCTGCTCTCCGGCAGCTTCCGAGACGACGGCACATCAAACTTGGTGATCCCCACCGACGTGCCTTCAGTCAACACCGGCGTGTTGCTGCAGGCGACGGTGGAGGCGGCCAAGCACCTCAATCAAGCGCGCATCGCGGAGGCCGGCTGCGGCCGTCCGCCCTGCAAGAGTGAAGATCCGCCGGCCGCCAGGAATTCGTTCGACGGCTGGCGCGGCGGCCTGCCGGAACCCTACCCCAGCTGCACTCTTTGTCGCGTGAGTGTATCCGACGAGGCGCCGTAGTCGCCGCTATGGGGCGAAGAACGGCCCAACTGTTGCTGCTCGCCGGGACGGTCGCCGGCTGCGCCTTCGCCGCGGAGTGGGCCGTGCGGCACGTCTTCCGCGCAACGCCTCAGCTGCATGTCGACATCTATCGTAAAGACGACGCTGGCCTGTTGCTTCTCCGCCCGGAACTCGTTCGCCGACACGTGACGCCCCAGTGGGACGTCGAGATCCGTACTCAAGCCGACGGCTTTCGAGATCACGACGCCCCCCCGGGGGCCTCGCAACCAGTCGTCCTCGGCCTGGGCGATTCACAGGCTTTCGGCTGGGGCGTCGAACTGCACGAGAGCTTCTATTCCATCGCCGAATCCGAGAGCGGCGTGCGCATCCTCAAGGCCGCCGTGCCCGGAACCGGGCCGTGGGACTATCTGCGCACGCTGGAACTTCTTGGCCCCCGGGTGAAGCCTCAGCTGGCGGTCGTCGCCGTCTTCATCGGGAACGATTTTTCCGACGCCGCACGAGGAGAGGCGGGGGAGCGCTACGCCGTGGACGACGGTTTGCTCATCACGCCGGGGCAAACGTCCTGGCGTGACCGCCTGGCCCGCCGCTCGCACCTGCTGCAACTCGTCCGCGCGTGGCAGTTCAACAGCGCGCGCTCGGGCGGCGCCGCGGCGTCACGGGAACGGATATGGGACGACCGGATGCGCGAGTTCGCCGAGATCCATCTCCGGCGTCTCACGCCGCGCGCCGAGCAAGCCTACGGCCGCATGCTTCAGTCCCTCGATGCAATCGACCACCGCTGCAGGCAGATGAACATTGACCTAGCCCTGCTCCTCGTTCCCCGTAGCTGGCAAGTCTCCATCTCCGAGCGACGTTCCTTGCAGCGCGCGCTGGGGTATCGGGACGCCGACCTCGATCTCGACCGGCCTCAGCGCGAGATTCGGGACTGGGGAGCCGCCCGCGGCGTCGCCGTCTGGGATCTGCCGGCGTCGATGCTTGCAGGCGACTCCGACGAGGACCTCTTTTTCACGCCTGACGCACACCTCAATCCAGAGGGACACCGCCGCATGGGCGCCGCTCTGACGGCCGGGTTGCGTCGCTGGGTTCGCGGGAGCGCTACTATCGAGTCGAGCCCCGGCCTGGATCCGGCAGCGACGATCGACGATCGGGGAAGAGACGGAAGACTATGATTCTTGTTACCGGCGGCGCCGGGTACATCGGCGGCATCGTGGCCCAGGAAGTCCTACGGACGGGCCGCGAGGTCGTCGTCCTCGACGACCTCAGCCGCGGCCACCGCGACGCCGTGCCTGAGCAGGCGGCGTTGGTGCAGCTCGACCTCGAAGACCGCGACGGCGTCAGCCGGGTCTTTCGCGACTACCCGATCGAAGCCGTCATGCACTTTGCCGCCTACGCGCTCGTCGGCGAGTCGATGCGCGAGCCCAACCTCTACTACCGCAAGAACTTCATCTGCGGGCTGAACCTGCTCGACTCCGCGACCAAGGCCGAGGTCCCGCGGTTCATCTTCTCTTCGACCTGCGCCGTATTTGGGGATCAGGTAGAGCCCCCCATCCCGGTCGACGCGCCCAAGAACCCGGTGAATCCTTACGGCGAATCCAAACTCGCCTTTGAGAAGGCGCTCGAATGGAGCCGCAAGGTACACGGACTCACCGACGTCGTCCTGCGCTACTTCAACGCTTGCGGCGCAACGCCGGAGCGCGGCGAACGACGAGGCGAGTTGGAGACCCATTTGATTCCGCTGGTGCTCGCCGCAGCGGCCGGCAAGCGCGAGTCAATCCAGATCATGGGGACCGACTATCCCACGCCGGACGGCACCGCGATCCGCGATTACGTCCACGTGCTCGACTTGGCGGATGCACACATCCGAGCGCTCGAGGCGACCCCGGAGCAAGCGGGGGCTTACAATCTCGGCGTGGGGGAAGGCTCCTCGGTGCGCCAGGTCATCGACGCCGTCAAGGGCATCACGGGCCGCGACTTCAAAGTGATCGAGACTGAGCGTCGGCCGGGAGATCCGCCGGAGTTGGTGGGCGATCCCTCCAAGGCCCAACAGACGTTCGGCTGGCGAGCCTCGCGCTCGCTTGAAGACGCCGTGCGCGACGCCTGGGCGTGGGAGTCGCGTACGTCCTAGGAAAGAACGCCATGCCGGGACCCGGGACAGGACTTGCGGAAGCCAAATCCTTCTACGACGACTACGTCGAGGAGCACGTCCCTTATCACCGAAGCCCGCAGGGCCTCAAGCGCGCGATCCTCCAACGGCTCCCCTACTGGTCTTACTGTGAGTGGCGATTTTGGGAGAAGTGGGTCCCCCGCTGCGACGCGCTTCTGGACCTAGGCTGCGCCCGCGGCCGCGAGGTCTTTCGCGAGAAGGCAAACTGTGCGATCGGCGTCGACCTGGCCCACCGCGCGCTCGCCGACTGCGTCGCACACTACGACGGCGCGGCGCTGGCCTCGATGACCGACCTACCGTTTCCGGACGAATCGTTCGATTGCGTCGTCACCTCCCACGTCCTCGGGCACGTCCCGCCCGCTGCGAAGCCCGCCGTCTTCGCGGAGGTCGCCCGCGTCCTCAAGCCCGGCGGTCGGAGCGTCCACGTGATTGAGACCGACAGTGCACGCTCTCTGATCCAAACCGCCAAGCAACACCCGAATCTCTACCAACGACGAATCTTAGACCCTGATGGCCACGTCGGCCTGGAGCCCGCCAGCCAAGCACTAGAACGTTTCAAGCAGAACGAATTGCACCCCGTCGCCGTCGAGAAAATGGAAGTCCGCAACCTCCATCCTCGACTGTGGGTCAAGTGGTTCGACAATGAATACAGCCATCTCGACCGCGAGATCGGCGAGGCGGTCGACCGCGCCAAGCGAACGCTGGGAACCCCGATCTGGCTGGCCTGTGAGGAGATCGCCCTTGGGCGTCAACGCTACACCAGCGAGCAGGATGCACCGCTCGACGAGGCGATGTTCATTGCGGCGGCGCTTGAAAAACGCGGCTGATGAAGGCTAGCGCAACTGCTTGTGGCGAAAGCAACCGGTCTCATGGTCGTTCACCATGCCAGTGGCCTGCATGAAGGCGTAGCAGATCGTGGAACCCACGAAGTTGAATCCGCGCTTCTTCAAGTCCTTGCTCATCGCATCCGACTCGGGCGTACTTGCGGGGATCTCTGAGAGCGACTTCCAGCGGTTCTGGATGGGCTTGCCGTCCACGAAACTCCACAAATAAGAGTCGAATGTCTGAAATTCCTTCTGGATCGCCAGCGCCGCCTTGGCGTTGCGCACCGCCGATTCGATCTTCAACCGGTTGCGTACTATCCCTCGATCCAGCAGCAGCTTTTCCTTCTTCTTGTCCGAAAAGCGGGCGACCTTTGCGATCTCAAACCCGCTAAATAGCCGCCGGTAGTTCTCGCGCTTCGCCAGGATCGTCGACCAACTCAAACCGGCCTGTGCTCCCTCCAAGATGAGGAATTCAAACAGTTTCCGGTCGTCGTGTAGCGGTACGCCCCACTCCTCGTCGTGATAGCGAACGTCGAGATCTTTCTGGGCCCAGGCACAGCGCTTCATCCGGCCGATCATAGCGACTTGCGGAGTTCCCGTGTTTGCATTCTGCCGGAATTGGGCGTATAATCCGCACCGCTATAGACAAAAAGCCTATCGACAGACACTAGACAAGGGAGAACGCCAATGGAAGGGCTACGAGCCGCCGCGGACATCATGGTCACGAGACTCACGACGTTGAGTCCAGAGACGGAGGTCTTGCCTGCAATCTCCCAATTGGTCGAGAAACGCATCACGGGCGCGCCCGTGGTCGATTCCAGCAGCACCTATCTCGGCGTCTTCTCAGAGAGATGCTCGCTGGAGGCGCTGGTCGAAGCCGCTGAACAGTTTCCAGGATTTCTGCGCGGATCACGCGCTCCCCATGCCGATCACGTCATGAACACGTCGTTGGTGCAGCTGGATCCTGACCTGGACGCGATTGAGGCGATTGGAGTTCTTCTGGCGAACCGCATCTCGGGCGCCCCGGTGGTCGATTCCGACGGACGCTTCCTCGGCGTGTTCTCTGAGAAGACCAGCATGTCGGTCGTGCTGGGCTCCTCCTACGATCAGCGGCCGTCGAGCTCCGTGCGGTCGGCAATGGATACTGATCAGGGCAGGGTCATCTCGGCGGACCTCGACTTGCTCTCGATCTGCCGGCTGTTCGCTGAGAATCACTACCGCCGTCTCGATGTGCTCGACGGCGACCGTTTGCTGGGGCAGATCAGCCGCCGCGATGCGTTGCAGGCGGCGCTGGGGCTGGCCAAGCGCCTGGACGACGACCCCATCCATCACGCGCACGTGGGCCAAGCGATGGACTGCGCCGCACGTACCATTGAGCCGACGCTCGACCTGCTCAGCATCGCCACCATCTTTCAGGAATCGCCCTACAGGCGTCTGCCGGTATTGGACGGCAACTTGCTCGCCGGCATCGTCAGCCGCCGCGACGTGCTGGCCGCCGCGCGCGAGACGCTGGCGACGGGCGAAAAGCGGCGCGCCAAGCCTCTCTACCTGAGTGCCTTGGCGGATCGGCCGCCGAGCTTCAGTTAGCGACAAGAATCTGTCTACCCGGTCCTAGTGCTGGTAACTCTTGCTCCCGATACTGGTCCAAGAGGAAAGACAAGAGCCGATAGGATATGCCGCTCGCGCCCTCCTTTCGTCGGTGGCGACCGCGGCCGTGAGCGAGGTATTCCGTGCGGCTCTAGCGCAATAGAGGGGAGCCCGGTTACCTAGCCTTGTTCCTGCAGTCAGCAAGCTTAGAGAGGGTCGCCCGACTTGACTCGATATCCGTCGACGTCAGGCCACTAGCGTCTGATATCAACTGGACCACAGACTCCTCCTCCATCCGGTCGCCAGTCGCGGCGACGAATCCGACGAAACGAGGACTCCGACCCGAGCACATGAGCAACCCAATCTGAGAAGAATCGTCGGACCAGGAAACTTGGACCTTAGTCAGTCCCCAATGCGCGTTGCTGTCCAGTACGTGACGGCCTTTGCTCGAACTAATCACAAACCGAAGACGATCCTCCATCGTCACGTAACGCTTGTAGATCACGATCCGAGATTCTCCATCTGGTGCGGTCTTTGCTGCATACTCCGTCCAGTACAGTGAGCAGCGCCACAGCAGGGATAAACCGACAACTAGAAGAGGGCGAATCGTATTGGAGCGATCGATTCTCACGCTACGATTTCTAAAGCATCGGCCCAATCCGCCAGACAATAAACTCACGATGACCCAACTGCTCGCTGAACGTCTTCTTCCCGGAAGCCACGTCCAGCACGAAGTTGTACATCCGCTCGCCCAACTCGGGAATCGTCTCTTCCCCGTCGGCGACCGTGCCGGCGTTGATGTCCATATCCTCATCCATGAACTTGCCCATGGTGGAGTTCGACGCAATCTTAACCACCGGCGCCGTCGGGAAACCAAAACAGCTTCCGCGCCCGGTGGTAAACAAACAAAGGTTCGCTCCCCCCGCGACCATGCCCGCCACCGACGGCGGATCATACCCCGGCGTATTCATAAAGACGAACCCGCGCTCGGTCATGCGCTCGGCGTAGTCGTAGACCGCCGTCAGATTTGAAGTCCCGCCCTTGGCCACCGCTCCCAACGACTTTTCGGCGATGTTCGTCAGTCCCCCGGCCTTGTTTCCCGGCGAAGGATTGTTGTCGAACGTCGGCGCGCCGTCAAAGCCCGACACGTAGCGCTTGTACCACTCGATCATCTCCAGCAGACGCTCGCCCACTTCCCGGCTCGTCGACCGCTGCGTGAGCAAGTGCTCGGCGCCGTAGACCTCCGTTGTCTCCGCCAAGCAGACGGTGCCGCCTTGCTTGACCATCAGGTCGGAGAAATATCCGACGCCAGGGTTGGATGTAATCCCCGAAAAAGCGTCCGAGCCGCCGCATTCAAGCGCCGCCACGATCTCCGACGCCGGACGCTCGACGCGCTCGAACTTGCCGACCTCGTCAATCAGCTCACGCACGGCCTTGATCGAATCCTCCACCGCGTTGCGCGTTCCGCCGCTCTCTTGCAGCGTGAATCCGCGCCGCGGCGCCTTGCCCTCGTTCGCCTCCGGGCGCATGTAGTAGCTGACCTGGTTGACCTCGCAACCCAGACCCACCATCACCGCCGCGGCGACGTTTGGGTGGTCGGCGACGCCTTCCAACGTCCGTCGCAGCTGGCGCGAGTCCGGCCCCTCGGCCTGGCCGCAGCCGTCGGCGTGCGGGAAGCAGACGACGCCGTCAATCCCCGTGCCTGAGAAATCTTCGTGTTCAAACGCCGCCTGCACCTGCTGCGTCGCGTAAGCCGAGCAGTTGCTCGTCCCCACAATCGCAATGTAGTTCCGCGTACCCGTGCGTCCGTCGGCGCGGGGGTATCCCATGAAGGTGTTGCGCGCGAGCTTGGGGATTGTGGGCAGATCGGTGAGATGCGTCGAGAACTGGTAGTCCTTCTCGCCGATATCAAACAGCAAGTTATGGACGTGGACCAGGTCGCCGGCGGCAATGTCTTCCTTGGCGACGCCGATGTTCTCGCCGTACTTATAGATGATCTCGCCCTGCGCGATGGGACTCACGGCCACCTTGTGCCCCGCTCCGACGGCTTGCGCGACGCGGACGGTCTGGCCTTCGTACTCGATATCGGCGTCCGCCGGCAGCGGCGCGCGCGCCACCACCACGTTGTCGTTCGGGTTCAGGCGGATAAAGGGATTTTCGGGAACCGTATCTGGTCCCAGGGTGACGAGTTGCGACATAGCCGAGCCCCCTATTCTGCCAGCATTCGCCCGACCGCGAGCAGGTCCGCCGTCTCCTCGGCCGTGAATGCGCGCTCGTCGGCGGTCGCGACGCCGAGCGCGCCGACGGCTCGCCCCTCGCTCTGGATGGGCACACAGAGCGACCCGCGTGCGCCGGTGGCCTTGGCTCCGGGTCTCGCTTGGCCGGATTGGTCGGTCTGCAAGTTGCACAGGTCGACCGGCTCATTGCGCTCGACGGCCAGTCCGGCAATTCCCTTCCCGACGGGGATTCTCTGGATCACCGGCAGCAACTGGTCCGGGATCGATCCGGCGTAGGCGACCAGGTGCAGCAGGCCGTCCTCTTCCAGTCGATGCCACGTGCCGGTCTCGGCTCCGAAATGCTCCAGCGTGCAAGCCAGCGCGGCTTGCGGATCATCGCGCACCTCGCGGATGCGCTCCAGAAAGTCGGACATGCTCTGAGGGTAACGCTCGGAATCTACAGAGGAGCGTCCCGCACAAAAAAACGCCGGACGGATCGGGGAAGATCCGCCCGGCAAGGGTTGTTTGCTCAGTTCAATGGGTGATGCTGTTTGTCGCTGCGTCAGAAGGCCCAAACGCGAACGTGGTTGTCCGGCTCGGTGACCTCGACCAACTGCCCGCTCGGGATGTCCGATGCGGCCCGCAGGACGCGGTCCACCTCCAATACGTTGCCCTCGAAGTCGATGGCGGCCAGGATATCTCGCGCGGTCGAGAGCGGTGCTCGGACGCGCACTTCCTCACGGTTGGTCTTGACGTGGACCGTCAGCCAGTCTCCTTGCTTGGCGACCACGACGCTCTCTTTGGGGCTCTCCACGCGGACCATCTCAAAGTCGTCCGTCTCTCGAATCTCATCGAGAGCCGCCAGCAGCGCCGGGCCCAGGTTCGGCCGGATCTCTTCCGGCAGATCCAAAGACACGGTCCTCTCGTCCCTGGGGATGAAGGGTACGGCGAACTGCGCGAGACCCACCGGCGCGGGCACGTAGAGGTGCGGGCCGTCCGCCGCGTCCACCTCCACCAGCACCCAGCTTGAGCCCACGAGCAGCCCCGCGATGAGCGCGAACGGCGCGAGTACGACCAATCCGGCGACTTTCAGCATCGGTCTTAGCTCCGCTCGTCGATCCACACTCGGACGTGGCTCTCGCCGTCCTTCACGTTGACGATCTCGCCGCGCTGCTCGCCGAGGCGGGCGACTGCGGCTTCAAGATTGAGCTCGTCGCCGTGGCCTGAGAGCAACGCGTCCACGACTACGATGGGGATCTCAACCTGCACGGTCTCTTTGGCTTCGTCGCCCTCGTCCTTTCCGAAGCTCTCCACGAACACGCGAATGCGATCACCGGACCGCGCCACTCTGACCGTCTCTTCTTCAGATTCGACAGTGACGAACTCAGCATCGCCGGTTCGCTTCACTTCTTCCCACAGCGCCCGGATATCCGCCAGGTCGATATCGTGTTCCGCGAGCCCTTCGCTGAATTTCTTGGTCATCTCCTTGGGTGCGATCTGGAGCGCCACACGCGCTAGTGAAAGGGGTAGGTTGACGTGGACCGTCTCCGCCTTCTCGCCCCCTTCGGTCACTTGAACGTGGATCCAGGGTGATGCGGACTGTGCCGCCGCCTGGAACGGCGCAACCAGCGCCAGTGCGAGGACGGCTGCGGCCGCCGCGAGTCTCTTGGTTTGCATGATCAGTTCTGTCCCTCCTGTATGCAAACCAGTACGGAGGCTCGACGAGAAGGTTCCCTCGGTTTGCCTAAAATCGGTGCTCGCGGATGACGCGGTGGATGAACAGCAGTTTTTGGTGAACGGTCGGCGAGAGGCTGAATGGGTAGAGATCGGGTTGTCCGAGACTGCGGTTGAGACTGTTGATTGCGAAGGCTAGGGGAGTCAGCGCGCGCAAGACCTCGTCGAATCGGTCCTCGACGTAGGGATCGAAACTGAGCGAGATTGCCTGATCGGCGCCGGGCTCCCGCGATTGCGGTGCGAGGCCGTAGGCGTAAGCGGTCTCCATGGCGTCGACGATGTGTAGATAGTGCGCCCAGGTTTCGGCCCAATCCTCCCAGGCGTGCGAACTGGCGTATGCGCTGACGTAGCTTGCCGCCCAATCGCTGGGCGGACCGTTCTGGTGGTGGTTCGCCAAAGCGGTTCCGTAGTCTTCGCGATCGTCGCCGAAGCATTCCCGAAACTGGTCGAGTCGATTGTCAGACGAAATCAAGCGGTCCCAGTAGTAGTGGCCGACCTCATGACGCAGGTGGCCGACGAGAGTGCGATAGGGTTCGCCCATGGCGGTGCGAACCTGCTCGCGGACGGCGTCGTCGGCCTCAGAGACGTTGAGGGTGACTAGCCCTTGGAGATGCCCTGTGGTGACGGAGCCGGGTGCGTGGTCGTCCGAGAGGAAGTCGAATGCGAGACCGGACTGGGGGTCCTTCTTGCGATTGTCGAAGGCTAAGCCGAGGCGGAGTAGGCCGTAGACCATGCGGCGCTTTGCGGCCTCAATGCGCCGCCAGCGGGAGAGGTTGTAGGGAGCTTGGAGGTTGGGAATCGTACGGTTGAGGCGGCAGGCGACGCACAAGTTCGATTCCACGCCGGGGGCAATAACCCAGTTGCATACGGCGGTCACGGCATTGCCGCAGCGCCGATAACGCGGCTCGGTTTGGCCGGCCTCGACCCACTCGAGGGAGCCTGCGTGTTCCACGTGGGCGAGGCGGCCTTCCGTAGGGAGATAGCGATAGGCGGCGCCGCAGCGGAGGCACCCAAAGGTGTCAAAGGCCAACCACTGGCCGCAGAGATCACAGGCGAATGCGCGCACTGACTCCTATTGTGGGCGGAAACTGGGCTGGCGGAGGACTAATACGAGGTGCTCCCTATACTGGGCATATGGGTCTCGTTGCGCGACGGGCGGCGCGTTTTCTGGTTGGCTTGTGCATTGCGGCGGCGACGCTGGCGGCCCAGTCGGCGACGGGTGGATTGTCTGGACGCGTATGGGACCCGGACCACCAAGCGATCTCGGAGGCTCTCGTGACGGCCAGGAGTCACGAGACGGACCGCGTTTTCGAGGTACGCGCGGACGCGAGCGGATACTACCGATTTCAGAGCTTGCCGGCCGGTTCGTACGACCTGCTGCCTTCGTCCCAGGGATTCAGATCCAGTACAACCGAGGTCCGTGTAGAGGTGGGTCGCGAGCTTCGGGTGGATCTCTATGCTACTGTCGGCGCCGAGGATCTGATCGATGTCTACGCACCTCAATCCCTCCTCGATCCGCTCTCCTCTGGGGTCGCCGCTTCGGTTCCGCGCGAAGCGGTCGAGAACCTGCCGCTGAACCAACGGGACTTCTTCCGGTTGGCGCTGCTGGCGGGCGGGGTGCAGCCCTCCGCGCCGGGCTCAGAACTTGAGCAGCAGAACAATTCCGGCTTTTCCGCCCACGGCGCGCGCGAGTCGTCGAACAACTACCTTCTCGACGGCGTCGACAACAACGACCTCTATATCAACCGGGTCGTGGTCAGCCCGCCGCTCGATGCGATCCGCGAGTTCCGGCTCCACTCGGCCGACTATCGTGCGGAGTTCGGCCGTTCGGGCGGCGCTCAGGTCAACGTCGTCTCGCGGGCGGGAACCAACCAACTACATGCGTCGTTGTACGAGTACCACCGCAACGATGCGCTGGACGCGCGGAACTTCTTTGACCAGGACAAGCCGGAGTTTCTCCGGAACCAGTTCGGCGCCTCGCTCGGCGGGCCCATCGTTAAGCAAAAGGCTTTCTTTTTCGGGGGATACGAGGGAACCCGGATCAAGGACGCGGTCACCCGCACGGGTCGCGTTCCCAATGCCGCTCAGCTCTCCGGCGACTTCTCCGACTTCGGTAGTAGCATCATCGATCCGTTCACACAGGCGCCGTTTCCGGGCAACGTGATCCCGGCCGACCGCCTCGATCCCATCGCCCAGAGCTTGGCTCAGGGCTGGCCCGCGCCTAACCGCAACGATTCCAATCAGAACCTAGTTACGACGCCTGTAGGAGATGGGCTCACCAACCAGTTCTACGGCCGTGCGGATCTCTACGCCGGCGAGAGCGACGCCCTCTTTGCGCGCTACAACCTTGGCCACGTCCGCAACTTCGCCCCTTTTGGCGACGGAGACACGGGCGTGCCCGGATTTGGGTCGTTCACGCTCGACCGGGCGCAGAATTTGGTCCTCTCTGAGACCCATGTCTTCGGCCCACGTACCGTCCTGGAGGCTCGATTCGGCTACAACCGCCTACGCCGGGAAGTGGTCCACCAAAACTCCGGGAACGACGTCGCGGCCACTCTGGGTATCGCTGGGGTGTCGGCTGATCCGCTCCAGGTGGGTTTTCCGGCGGTCAACGTCGGCGGATTCGAGTCGCTTGGCGACGAGACCGCGCTTCCCATTCTGCGCGAGGACGACGTCTTCCATCTCCTGTCGAATCTCTCCGTGCTTCGAGGCCGTCACGCCCTGAAGTTCGGCGGCGAGGCCCGGATCGTCCGCATTGACGGTCTCCAAGGGCTGTTTGGTCGCGGCCAGTTGAACTTCTTGGGAGCCGTTTCTCAGAATCCGCTCTCCGACTTCGTCCTCGGGCTGCCCACCTTCACCATCCAAACGACTGTTGATAATCCGTTCCGGCAGCGCACGCACTCACTCAACGGTTTTGTGCAGGACGACTGGCGCGTGACGCCTACGGTGACGCTCAACGCCGGGCTGCGATACGAATGCAACCGTCCAGCGGTAGACGCCGACGATCGCTTTGCTTTGTTCGACTTAGACGCCGCCCAACTGATCGATCCGGGTTCGAATGCGCTGGGCCGGGCGGGCTATTCGGCGGACGCGAACAACTTCGCCCCCCGGTTGGGGGTCAGTTGGAGCCCCGACTCGCTGACGGTCGTGCGCGCCGCATACGGCGTCTTCTACGACTTGACGGAGCTCCAGGCCAACTCGGGGCTCTACTTCAATCCGCCCTATTTCGACCTCCGTATCTTCTTTCCCTCCGAGACCCGGCTGCTGACCCTGGCGGAGCCCTTCCCAACCGGCGCCGGGTTCACTCCCCAGCCGAGCGTCAATGCAATTGATCCCAACTACCGCACGTCTTACCTGCAGCACTGGAACTTTGGAATCGAGCGGGAGGTCGCCGACAATCTTGTGGTGCGGGCCTCTTACATTGGGACCAAGGGAGCTAAGTTGCTGCGCAGGCGCGACTTGAACCAGCCCGCACCCGGTCCGGGCGAGGTCGACCCACGGCGTCTGGTATCCGGCTTCGCGAACATCGCCGTCTTCGAGTCCGGCGCCGCCTCGTCCTACCACTCCGGCGTCTTCTCGGCCGAACGCCGTTTCGCGAACCGGCTCAGTTTTACAGCCGCCTATACCTGGTCCAAGTCGATCGACGACGCCTCCGCCTTCCTCGATTCAGACGGCGACCAAGGTTTCCCGCAGAACTCGCACGACTTTGCGGCTGAGCGGGGGCTTTCGAGCTTCGATCAACGCCATCGCTTGGTGTTTACCGGGAGCTACGATTCGCCCTTCCAGCACGCGGCGCTTCGGGACTGGAGCGTCTTTGCCATCGGGAGTTTCGGCTCCGGGCGTCCTTTCACTCCCGCGCTCTCGGGCGACAACTCAAACACAGGCAATTCGGGCGACTCGATCTTCGGTCAAGACCGCCCGGACGTGATTGGAGATCCCAGCTCAGGAGCCTCGACGCCGGAGCGCTTCTTCAATACCGACGCCTTCGCAGTCCCCGCTCTCAGGACGTTCGGCAACGCGGGCCGCAATACTCTCACCGGGCCCGGAAGCGCCTCCGTCGATCTGGCTTTGTCACGTACGCTCGCCGTCACCGAAGCAGCCGAACTCAATCTGCGTGTGGAGGCCTTTAACCTCCTGAATCGGGCGAATTTCGGACTACCCAGGCGGTTCGCCGACCAGCCCACTTTCGGCCGCGTGACGTCGGCCGGCGCCGCTCGGCAAGTTCAGCTCGGCCTGCGGCTGACCTTCTAGGATCCGAGGCCGCCCAATCTAGCAGCAGGGCGTCGGGTCCGCGCCTGCCGCAGCCGGCTCGGGGCCGCACGGAAACAGGCCGAAGTGCTTGACGGCCTCAGTGACTTCGAAATAGCGGCCCAACCGCGTCTCGGCGAGCATCCGCGCCGTATTTCGGCACACCGCCGTCGGTCGATGGGCCTCAAACACGTGGTGGTCGTCGTAGGTGAAGCGCGCCTCCTGCCCTGGGCAAGCCCCGTTATAGACCGCAAACTGGCCGTAGTCTTCGCAACGCCAATCGAGCGGCTCGGCGAATTTCTGGGCTCGCACCGTCATCGAATAGAACGTGATCGGCTCACCCATCGCCTCGGTTTGCACGACGCGACGGGAGACGGTTCGCGGATCTCGAAAGCCGTGTTCCTTCATCAGATCGAACCAGTCGTGTTCGTAGAGCGCGCCGCCTAAGCACTCGGCGATCATCTGCGGATCCGTTCGGATCGAGTCCGGGACACGTCGATCGGCCGCAATATCAGCTACATAGAACTCCCCGCCGGGCTTCAGTACGCGCGAAATGGTCTCGAAGACCAGATCCTTCCGCGGCGACAGGTTCAAGACGCAATCGGAGATGACCAGATCAATCGACTCGTCGGCGATGGCGTCCGCCGTCTCGATAAAGTCCTTGTGGAAGACCGTGTTTGCGCGCTCAAACCCAAAATTGCGAGCCACCTCCTCGGCGTGGGAGCGGGCTACCTCGAGTTGCTCGTCCGTCATGTCGATCCCGTGGACAAAACCATCCGGCCCGACCTTCTGCGAGACCAGGAAGGCGTCGACTCCAGCCCCGGAACCCAAGTCCAGAACCGTCAATCCGGTCAGATCGTCGTCAGGAATCGGGCATCCGCACCCGTAGTGACGCTCGGTGACCGCCTCTGGGATGAGCTTGAACGCCTCGGCGTACCGCGCGGAGGTGTCAAGAGTGCAACAAGCCTTCTCCGCGAGGTCGGCCGTCTTGTTGAGGTGCTTGCCGTAGTAGAAGCGAAGATGCTCTCGCAGCTCGTCCATAGGCGACGCGGGAGACTCTAGTGGTGGGAAATCTGTAGAGAGCGTGGGCATGGCTGGAAGACAAATCGGACCGCGCTGATCGATCCTGTCCGACTGATTCGATAGATCCTACTGCAAAGTCACGCTCGAAGGCTCGGAAGCCGCCCGATTCGCCCGATCTCCGACCCTCGTCGCAGTAGTACTAGCCTCTGGTACTACGGTTATAGCAGGACTAAGCAAATCCGTAGTTGGTACCTAAGGGTACGAAGGTTACATTTTTGAGGTTGTTGCTTGGAATCCCTAGTGTACGGGTGCATTATTGGGCTGTTGACGGAGCCGAAGGCGGCCGCTACTGCGGACGTCGTAGGTAGTGGTCGTCACATCTTAAAGAACGTCGAACTACCCGATAGCACCAAATATCGAGCCGGGAATCATAGAGGCCAACGAATCCGTCAAGAGAATCGAGTCACCCGGCGCTAGCGTCCCCTACGACACCTGTCCTATCACGTGGAGGAAATAAGGAAACCATGCCAAGAATCTCAATCGCAGCCGCTCTGCTCCTTGCAGTCGGCATTATGTTCACCCCGAGCGCAGATGCAGCGCTCGTTACGTTCGACTTTGCAGCCATGGCCAATGCGGCGCCCGGCGAAGGCGGTCCTGCTACGGGACCGTACGTCGCCGCCGATGGTACAACCAGCGTGAGCGCGAGCGCCACGGGCGGCACACCCTATCTCGATGCCTCTTCGGGCGGCCTGCCCGGCGGTATGGGCGTCTGCTCTGACATCGCTCCCGGCGATCCTTTCCAAGACTGTGCCGACTCCGCCGACGACAATCTGGGTCTTGGCGAGATGCTGACCCTCACGTTCGCTAGCACTAACCCTCAGGTGCAAACGTTCACGATTACGGCCATCTCGTTCCGTGACGCCGGTCACACCACGATCTTCGACGCCGACGCCTTTGGCGGAATCGACGTCATCGACGGCGCGGATGGCGGTTTCGCCGGTGCCTTTGATCCTTCCGACGGATCAGGCGTCCTGGGCCTGAACGGCGTAGGGTTCAAATTCACCTCGCCGATCGAGTTCGGAAACGGCACCGAGGAACTCTACATCTCTTCGATCACCGTCGAACTGCGCGGACCGGGCGGCGAAGAAGTTCCCGAGCCGGGCACGATCGGCCTGATGCTGATCGGTCTGGGCATGCTGGCTGGCGGTCGCAAGTTCCGCAACCGTAAGAACAGCTAACCCAACCTCAAAAACGGTTCCTTCACGGCGCCGTCGGTTCTGGCCCCTCAGCGGCCAAACCGGCGGCGCCTTTCTCGTTGTGGGGGGCTACTCGGCGGATTCCCCTTCGGAGTTCGCCGCCATCGTTTCCACGACCCGGTCCACCAAATTGCGGATATAGGACGTCGAAACCCCAAAGTTGTTGACGAATATCGCGAACGCAAACTCCCGACCGTCCCGGGCCGCGGCGTAGCCGGCCAGCGCCGTGACGTGCGAGAGCGTCCCCGTCTTGGCGTGCAGTCGACCTTCCAGCGGCCCCTTCGAAAACCGCCAATCCAAAGTTCCGTCCACGCCTCCCACAGCGAGTGAGTTCCTGAAGAGCG